>Ga0111539_10001746_pt1 | contig 28857 bp, 25 predicted proteins | sample RhiMethybrSRZTD1_FD_79667 | JGI IMG/M metagenome (GOLD analysis project Ga0111539, IMG submission 79667) | Populus rhizosphere microbial communities from Tennessee, USA - Rhizosphere MetaG P. TD hybrid SRZTD1 (version 2) (version 2) | ecosystem: Host-associated > Plants > Roots > Rhizosphere >...
ATGGCGGAGGCCACCGTGATCATCGCTGACGGCCACCACCGCTACGAGACGGCGGTCGCGTACGCCGCGCGTCACCCCGAGGCGCGGCACAAGATGATGGCGTTCTTCACGCTGGAGGCGCCGGGGCTCACGATCTTCCCGAACCACCGGCTCGTCCACGACGTGATCGGCTTCACGCTGCCGACATTCCTGGAGCACGCTCGCCGCTGGTTCGACGTGAGCCCCCTGGCCGATCCACTGGCGTTCACGCCCACCGCCGAGCGCCTTGGTGTCGTGGCCGCTTCCGAGGCGGTGACGCTCGCGCTGCGGCCAGACGCCGTCGCCGACATTCCGTGGCCGGCCGATACGTCGGCGGCATGGCGGCGCCTGGCGGTGTCGATCCTGCACGAGGGGCTGCTGAAGCCACTGCTCGGCATCGACGACGCCAAGCTCGACGCTCGGACCAACGTGGACTACACAGCCGACCAGGCCGAGGCCGTCCGGTGGGCGCGCGAGGGGCGCTACCAGGCGGCGTTTCTCATCGCGCCGACGACACCGGAGGAGCTGCAGGCGGTGGTGCGCGGCGGCGAGGTGCTGCCGCAGAAGTCCACGCACTTCTATCCCAAGCTGCTCGACGGTCTCGTGTTCCATCTGCTGCGCTGAGATGCGGGCGATCGGCGTCGACCTGGCGTGGGGGGCGAACGGCCGCACCGGGCTATGCGCGGCCGAGACCGGGCGCGTTCTCGACTCCGCCACCGTCCGGACCGACGACGAGATCGACGCGTGGATCAGTCGCTGGACCGGGGTGGCGCGTGACGTCGTCGTCGCGATCGACGCACCTCTGATCGTCGAGAACGACGCCGGCCGGCGCCCCTGCGAGCGCGTGTTCTGCAGCGCCATGGCCGGCCGACAGGCCGGCGTCTATCCCGCGCACCTGAATCTGCCCGCGTTCCGCGACGGCGTGCGGGGGGCCGCCCTGGCCCGGCGCCTGGGCCTCACGGTCGATCCCGCGGCATGCGTGACGGCGCCGGTCCGCGCCGCTATCGAGGTCTACCCGCACTCGGCGCTGGTCTCGCTGTTCAAGCTGGCGCGGACCATCAAGTACAAGAGCCGGCCCGGCCGCCCACCCGCTGCCCGCCGCGGGGCGTTCGAGGAGCTGCTGGCCCGCCTGCGCGCGCTGGCCGGGCTCGATCCTCCGCTGGACGTGACGACGTCGCCGCGCTGGGAGGCGCTGCAGGCGCTGGTATCGGCCGGGCGGCTCGCCGCCGTGGAGGACGAACTGGACGCCTATGTGTGCGCCTACGTCGCGATCTATCATCGGCGCTGGCACGGGCGGCGCTCCCTGGTGGTCGGCGACGTGGCGAGCGGGTATATCGTCACTCCGGTCGATGATGCCGCCGGCGCTGCGCTCCGCGCCTGGGGCGAGCGCCTGGCGGTGCCGGTCTCGTGAGGAGGATGGCGTCATGGTGAAGATCCGCAAGCTGGTGACGGTGGTCGAGGAGATCAACAGCGACGGCGGGCGGGAGGCCCGGCGACCGCTGCGCAAGGCCGCGGCGGTGGCGGTGATCGAGAACCCATTCGCGGGACGGTTCGTGGACGACCTCACGCCGCTGATCGACGCGGGCGAGGAGCTGGGCGCGCTGCTTGCCAAGAAGGCGACCGAGGCGCTGGGCGCCCCGGCCGAGTCGTACGGCAAGGCGGCGGTGGTCGGGGAGCACGGCGAGTACGAGCACGCGGCCGCGCTGCTGCATCCGAAGCTGGGCGCACCGCTGCGCGCGGCGGTCGGCGGGGGCAAGGCGATCATTCCGTCGGCGAAGAAGCTCGGCGGGCCCGGCACCGCCATCGACGTGCCGCTGCACTTCAAGGACGCCGCGTTCGTGCGCACGCACTACGACGCGATGGAGATCCGCGTGCCGGACGCCCCGCGCGCCAACGAGATCGTGCTGGCCATCGTCGTGACCGACGGCGGCCGGCCGCACGCGCGCATCGGCGGCCTCACCAAGGACGAGGCGAAGAAAGAGGACGGGCAGCGCTGATGCGCTACGGCCTCCGATTGCCGTCGTTCGCGCTGGGGCCTCGCACCGCCTCGCTGGCCGATATGGGACGCTACCTGCGTCGCGCCGAGGATCTCGGCTTCGAGTCGGCGGTGACCATCGATCATCTGCTGCTCACCCCGCCGGCGTACGCGTGCACATGGCTGGAGCCGATGACGATGCTGGCCGCCCTGGCCGGCGTGACGCGCACGATCCGGCTCGGCACGATGGTGCTGGTCCTGCCGCTGCGCAACCCGGTCTACTTCGCCAAGGAGTGGGCCACGCTCGACCTGCTCTCCGGCGGCCGGACCATTCTCGGCCTCGGGGTCGGCTGGCACGAGGACGAGTTCGCGCTCATGGGCGTGCCGTACCGCGAGCGCGGGCCGCGCACCAGCGAGGCGATCGAGGTGCTGAAGGCGCTGTGGGCGGGTGACGGCGTCACCTACGAGGGCAAGTACTACCGCTTCCGCGACCTGACCATCGATCCCAAGCCCGTGCAGCAGCCCCACCCGCCGATCTGGATCGGCGGCGGCACCCAGCCCTCCGAGAAGGTCTACGGCCAGACGGTGCCCGACATCACGCCGGTGCTGCGCCGGATCGCGAAGTACGCCGACACCTGGGTGCCGCACTCCTCGGCCACGCCGGAGATGGTCAAGGGCGACTGGGTCAAGGTGCAGGCCTTCGCACGCGAAGCCGGGCGCGATCCCGCGCGCATCGGTCGTGTCTATTCCAACTTCGTGTGGGTACTCAAGCCGGGCGAGCGTCCGGAGTCGGCGGCGCCGCACTTCAAGGTCTACTCCGGCATGGACCTCGACTACTGGAAGACCTACTACCTGCTCGGCACCGCGGAGGAAGTGGCCGCACGGATCAGCGCGCGGATCGCCGCCCTCGATGGCGGCGTCGACCAGATCGTGCTCAACCCGCTCGACTGGGGACTCGAGCAGCTCGAGCTGATCGCCGGCGAGGTGCTGCCGCGCGTGAAGGGCTGACGATCCCCGCGCCGATCCGTTACACGGGCGAGCGGATCCGGCGGCTCGAAGATCCGCGGCTGCTCCGCGGTCGCGGTCGCTACCTCGACGACATCGTCCTGCCGCGCATGCTGGCGCTGGCCTTCGTCCGCAGCCCTCACGCCGCTGCCGTCGTCGAGTCGATCGACGCGGCGGCGGCCCGCGCGCTGCCCGGCATCACCGCGGTCCTGACCTCCGACGATCTCGACGCGCAGCCCCTGGCGCCCGGGCTGACGGGCCAGGGGTTCGTGCCGACCGCCTGGCCGGCGCTGGCCGGCACGGACGTACAGTACTGCGGGCAAGCGGTGGCGATGGTGATCGCCGAGAGCGCGGCGCTCGCCGCCGACGGTCGCGACCTGGTCCGGGTGGTGTACTCACCGCAGCCGCCGCTGGCGTGCATCGACGACGCGCTGGCCGCCGGACAGCTGCTCGTCCGTCGTACCGGCAGCCACGGCGACGTCGACGCGGTCTTCGCCGCCGCCTCGCTGACCTTCAGCGAGACGTTCACGCACGGCCGGTGCGCGGCGGTGCCGATGGAGCCGCGCGGCATGATCGCCGACTGGGACGGCGACGCTCTCACCGTGTGGGCTTCGAGCCAGACGCCGTCGATTCTCCGCACCGGGCTGGCCACCACGCTGGGCCTCGCGCAGTCACGCGTGCGGGTCATCGTCCCCGACGTGGGGGGCGGCTTCGGCCTGAAGGTCCACGTGCTGCCCGAAGACGTCGCGGTGGCCGCAGCGGCGCGTTGCCTCGGGCGCCCGGTGAAGTGGGTCGAGGAGCGTCAGGAGAACCTCACCGCGGCGATCCACGCGCGCGAGGGGCGCGTCACCGTCGACGTCGCCGCCGATGACTCGGGACGGGTGCGCGGGCTACGCGCGCGCGTGATCTCCGACGGCGGCGCGTTCCACATCTATCCGCTCACTGCGGCGCTCGAGCCGCTCGGCGCCTCGTCGATCCTGCCGGGCCCCTACCGGGTCGAAGCCTATTCGTGGGAAGCCCTGGCGGTGCGGACCCACAAGCCCGCGCTCGGCGCGTATCGCGGAGTGGGGATGACGATGGGCGCGTTCGTGATGGAGCGCGTCCTCGACATGGTGGCCGAGCACCTGAAGCTCGATCCGGCCGAGGTGCGCCGTCGCAACCTGATCCCGCCCGAGGCCTATCCATGGATGTCGCCGAGCGGCTTCGTCTACGACAGCGGCCATTTCCCGAAGGCGCTCGAGCAGGCGCTCGATCTGGCGGACTACCCGGCGCTGCGGCGTGAGCAGGCCGCCGCCCGCGCGGCGGGCCGGCTCGTGGGCGTCGGCCTGGCGTGCTACACGGAGTACACGGGCATGGGCGCCGAGGGATTTCGCCGCCGCGGTTTGACGGATCTCCCCGGCGTGGAGGCGGCCACACTCACCATGGAAGCCGACGGCAGCGTTCGCTGCGCCACGAGCTTCCCCGCGCAAGGGCAGGGGCACGCGACGACGATCGCTCAGGTGGTCGCCGATCGGCTCGGCATCCCGATGGAGCACGTGCGCCTCGTGCCGGCCGACACCGCGATCGCGCCAGCCGGCAGCGGAACCTTCGCCAGCCGCGGCGCGGTGTCGATCCACGGAACGGTGGCGGTCGCCGCCGATCGCATCCGCGAGCGACTGCAAGCGCTGGCAGCACAGCAGCTCGAGGCGGCGCCGGCGGACATCATCCTCGCGGACGGACGCGCGCACGTGCACGGCTTCCCCGAGCGCGGCGTCGCGGTGGCCGAGCTGGCACGCCTGGCCGCCTTTCCACCCCGCGGGGGGCTGCCGGCCGGGCAGGAGCCCGGCCTCACGGCGACGGTGTGCTTCAATCCTCCCGGCCCGACCTTCTCGGGGGCGGTGCACGTGGCGATGGTGGAGATCGACCGCGAGACGGGCCGGGTCTCCGTCCAGCGTTACGTGGTGGTGGAGGACTGCGGGCCTCTCGTGAATCCGCTGATTGTCGAGGGGCAGGTCCACGGGGCCGTGGCGCAGGGCCTGGGTGAGGCGCTGCTGGAGTCGATCGTCTACGACGCCGAGGGCCAGGTGCTCACCGGGACGCTGATGGACTACGCGCTGCCCCGGGCCGACGACGTCCCGGCCTTCGAGATCGGGCACCTGCAGACCGCAGCGCCGGGCATGCCGGGCGGCGTCAAGGGGATGGGCGAGGGGGGCACGATCGGCGCGCCGGCGGCCCTCGCCAATGCGGTGGCCGACGCGGTGCGCCCGCTGGGGGTCCGCATCGTGACGCTGCCCATCAGCCCACAGATCAGCGCCGGAGGCCTGTGGCAGTAAGATCGGGGCATGACGGTTCGCGCGGTCGAGCTGATCCGGCGGCTGGAAGACAACGTGGGGCGGGTGCTGGTGGGCAAACCGGAGGCGATCCGGCTGGCCGTGGTGGGGCTCCTGGCCCGTGGGCATCTGCTGATCGAGGACGTTCCGGGCGTCGGCAAGACCACGCTGGCGGCGGCGCTGGCCCGCTCGATCGGCGTGGGCTTCCAGCGCATCCAGTTCACCTCCGACATGCTGCCCTCCGACATCCTGGGGGTCACGGTGTGGGAGCCGACGCGCGGCGAGTTCGTCTTCAAGCCCGGCCCGCTCTTCACCAACGTCGTGCTGGCCGACGAGATCAATCGCACCACGCCCAAGACGCAATCGAGCCTGCTGGAGGCGATGAACGAAGCGCAGGTGTCGCTCGATCACTCCACCCATCCGCTGCCGCGCCCCTTCATGGTCCTGGCCACCCAGAACCCGCTCGAGTACGAGGGCACCCACCCGCTGCCCGAGTCGCAGCTCGATCGTTTCCTGCTGCGGATCCGCATCGGCTATCCCGTCGCCTCCGACGAGAAGGCGATCCTGCGCGGGGGCGGTGCGCTCGCCCCGGAGTCGCTCGCGCCGGTGGTCACTGCGGCCGAGGTCGTGAGTCTTCAAGAGCAGGTGGACCACGTGCGCGCCGACGAGAGCGTGCTCGACTACCTGATGGCGCTGGTGGAGGCCACCCGCCACTCGCCGCTGCTCCGCCTGGGCGTGAGTCCGCGTGGCTCGCTCGCCCTGCTGCGGGCGGCGCGGGCCCGCGCGCTGGCCGACGGCCGCGAGTTCCTCGTCCCCGACGACCTCAAGGCGCTGGCGGTGCCGGCGCTCGCCCATCGCGTGCTCCTGCGGGCGGCCTCGGGGGGCGGGGAGAGCGGCGCGGAGGCCGTCGTCAGCGCGCTCGCCGATAGCGTCCCGGTCCCGCGTTGACGCGGCGGACGGTCCGGGACTTCTTCCGGCCGCGCCGGACGATCCGGGCGACCCGCGATGGCTGGTGGTGTCTGGGAGCGGCGCTGGCGCTGGGCTTCGCCGCCATGAACACCGGCAACAACCTGCTGTACCTGCTGTCCTCGCTGCTGCTCGCGCTGATCATCGTCTCCGGGCTGCTGTCCGAGCAGAGCATGCGCCGCCTTCGACTCGCCGCGGTCGTGCCGGACGAGATCTACGCCGGACGTCCGACTGCGCTCGGGGTGCGGGTGGCCAATCGCAAGCGCTGGCTGCCGTCGTACTCGGTCACGTTGGAAGTGGGCGAGCGTCGCCTCTACCTCGATCGCCTGCGCGCCGGCCAGGAGCGACTCCTGACGTGGGAGACGACGTTCCCCGCGCGCGGTCGCCAGCGACTGCCCGGTTTGCGGGTGGTCACGCGCTTTCCGTTCGGTCTCTTCGTCAAGACCGGTGGCGTGATTCTCGACGACGAGATCCTGGTCTTCCCCGCGGTGGGCCCGCTCGACGCCGCCCGCCGGCGAGAGCTGGCAGGCGGGGGCGCGCGCCCGGTCCGCCGCCGCGGCCGTGGTCACGACCTCTACAATCTTCGCGACTATCGCTCCGGTGACGACCGCCGCCTGATCCACTGGCGTAGCAGCGCGCGGACCGGCACGCTGACGGTGCGCGAGACGCAGGCGGAGACGGCGCTGGACGTGCGCATCGTGCTGACCGGCGGCGCTGGACTGGGAGAGCGGCTGGAGGCCGGGCTCTCCGAGGCCGCGTCCCTGGCCAGCTACCTGCTCGGCGCCGGAGCCACCGTCGAGCTGGCGGGACCGGGCGTCCACGTGTCTTCGGGCCGCGGGCGCGCGCAGCGGCGTCGCCTGCTGACGGCGCTGGCTCTGCACGACACCGGCGCGGCCGCGGTCGTATCGCCGCCGGCCGCCGGGAGCGGTGTCGCGGAGATCCAGGTGGATCTCGGATGAGCCCCACGCCGGCGCGCGCGCTGGTGATCTCGGTCTACCTGCTGGTGGCGGTCGCGCTCGTGGCGCTGTTCGTGGGCGGCCTGCTGGGCTTGCCGGGCTTGATCGTGGTGAGCGTGGTGGCGGCGGGCTCCTGGTGGATCGAGCCGCTGCGCCATCGGATGGACCGGATCCGGCATCTCGGCGTGGCGATCGTGGCCCTGGCGGCGGCCTGGCTCGTGGTGGAGGTCGTGACGGTGGCGCCGACGGTGCTCGACGCGTTCAGCCACCTGCTGCTGTTTCTCCTCCTGGTGAAGCTGTACACGCGCCGCACGCTGCGCGACGCCCGCGACATCGCGTTCCTGGCCTTCTTCGCGCTGGTCGCCGTCTCGCCGGTCACCACCAGCGCGGTGTTCCTCGCGCTCTTCGTCGTGTTCGTGGTGGCCGGGACGTGGCTCCTGATGTCGCGCCACTTGCTGGGCGAGGCCGAGAGCGTGGCGGCGTCGGCGCCGCGGCCTTCCTCCGCCATCCTGGGGCGCGACCTGCTGACGCTGTCGCTGCTCGCCTCGGCCGCCACGCTCGTGGTGACGACGCTGCTCTTCCTGTTCATTCCGCGGATCGGGCAGGCCGCGCTGCCGCTGCGCACCCAGGCCGGGCGCATCGTGGCCGGCTTTACCGAGAAGGTAGAGCTGGGCGCGTTCGGCGAGATCGAGGCCGACACCTCCGTGGTCATGCGCGTGCACCTGAAGGAGTGGGTCGGCGGCACTGGACCGGCCGAAGCCCTGCCGTCGCTGCGCTGGCGCGGGATCGCCTTCGACCACTTCGACGGCCAGACCTGGACGGTGAGCAAGTCCACCGCGCGGTTGACGCTGCGGCGCCAGCTACCGGTGCCGTTCCCCATCCACCGCTACTACGGCGGTCCGGTCCTCACGCAGGAGATCTACCTCGAGCCCATCGGCAGCGAGATGGTCTTCGCCGCGCCGCGGGTGCTGCGACTGCACGGCCGCTCGGACTTCGTCACCGTCGACGACCTGGGCAACCTGCTGGTCCCGCTGCCGGCCGCGCGGCTGCACTACACGGTCGAGTCCGAGCCCGAGGTCGGCGATCCGCGCCGGGCCAACCTGGCCGACGCCCGACAGCCCGCGGATCCGCGGTGGCACGCGCGCTTCACGCAGCTTCCGCCGATCCCGCGGCGGATCGCGACCCTGGCCCGCGAGGTGACCACCGGCAGCGCCGGCCGCTACGAGGCGGCGCAGCGGCTCACGGCCTGGCTCAGCCGCGAGCTGACCTACACTCGCGTGCTGGAGCGCGTCACCACGCTCGATCCGCTGGAGGAGTTTCTCTTCGTTCGTCGCAGCGGCAACTGCGAATACTTCGCCGCCGCGCTGGCAGTCATGCTGCGCTCGCTCGACATCCCGGCCCGCGTGGTCAACGGCTTCCAGCGCGGGGAGTGGAATCCGTACGGCGAGTACTTCATCGTGCGGCTGCGAGACGCCCACTCGTGGGTGGAGGTCTTCGTGGAGGGCGCCGGCTGGGTGACGCTCGATCCGTCCCCGCGCGGCGCCGGGGAAACACCGGGCGGTGCGGTCGCCGCCGCGCTGTGGCTCGACGCGCTCCGACTCTCGTGGTACCGCTACGTGATCAACTGGAGCCTGCACGATCAGCTGGCCGCGGCCGACGCGGTGCGGCGCGTGACCTGGTCGGGGGTTGCCACCGCGCTGACGCTGCCTGCAGTCGGCCGGCTGCCGTGGGTGGCGCTGGCAGTCGTCGCGGTGGTCGTGGCGCTGGTGGTCGTGGTCGGCTGGCGCCGCCACCGGACGACGGCGAGCGCTCCCGGCACGGGCGTACCGCGCTTCTATGCGCGTGCGCTACGGGCGCTCGCCCGGCGGGGTCTGGCGCCCGCTCCCGGCGAGACGGCGCGGGAGTTCGCGGGGCGCGCAAACGAGCGCCTTCCCGCCGCCGAAGAGGCGGTAGGATGCGTGACGGCCGCCTACGAGCGCGTGCGCTTCGGCGATCACGCGCTGACGCGGGTGGAGGCCGCCGTGGTCGACGCCGCCGTGGCCACCCTCGAAGGAGACGACATGACCAGCCGACAGCCGGGAGTGAAGTAGCATGGGCGCCCGAGATCTAGAAATCGCGCGCTCGGTGAAACTGAAGCCCATCCAGGAGATCGGGGAGGCCCTGGGCCTGACCGCCGACGACCTGGAGCCCTACGGACGACTCAAGGCCAAGGTGCGCTGGGACGCGGTGGCCCGGCTGGCGAACCGCCCCGACGGCGCGCTGGTGCTCGTCACGGCCATGACGCCCACGCCGGCCGGCGAGGGGAAGTCCACCACCACGGTCGGGCTCGCCGACGGCTTCCGGAAGATCGGGCGGCGCTCGATCGTCGCGCTGCGCGAGCCCTCGCTCGGCCCGGTGTTCGGCATGAAGGGCGGCGCCGCCGGCGGCGGCCGCGCCCAGGTCGCGCCGATGGAGGACATCAACCTCCACTTCACCGGCGACATGCACGCGATCGGCGCGGCGCACAACCTGCTGGCCGCCATGCTCGACAACCACCTATCGCAGGGCAACGCGCTCGGCCTGGACACGCGCCGCATCCTCTGGAAGCGCGTGGTGGACATGAACGATCGCGCCCTGCGCAACATCGTGCTCGGCCTGGGCGGCACGGCCCACGGTGTGCCGCGCGAGGGTGGCTTCGAGATCACCGTGGCCTCCGAGGTCATGGCCATCCTTTGCCTGGCGCGCGATCTCGCCGACTTCAAGACGCGCGCCGAGCGCATCGTCGTGGGCGAGACGTCGGACGGCACGCTGGTCGAGGCGCGCGGGCTGAAGGCCGCCGGCGCCATGGCCGTCCTCATGAAGGACGCGATCAAGCCGAACCTGGTCCAGACGCTGGAGGGCACGCCCGCGTTCGTGCACGGCGGGCCGTTCGGCAACATCGCCCACGGCTGCAACAGCCTGATCGCGACCCGACTGGCGTTGAAGCTCGGCGAGATCGTCGTCACCGAGGCGGGATTCGCCAGCGATCTCGGCGCCGAGAAATTCGTGGACATCAAGTGCCGCACCGGCGGGCTCAAGCCGGCCGCGGCCGTGGTGGTCGCCACCGTCCGCGCGCTCAAGCTGCACGGCGGCGTGGCGCTGGCCGATCTGGGGAAAGAGGACGTGGCGGCGCTCCGACGCGGCAGTGAGAACCTCGCCAAGCACGTGGAGAACGTCCGCACGATGGGACTCTCCCCGGTGGTGGCGCTCAATCACTTCTCCGGCGACACCGCCGCCGAGGTGGCGGCGGTGCTCGACGTCTGCCGCGGCTGGGGCGTGCCGGCCGCCGTCTCGCGCGGCTGGGAGCTGGGCGGGGAGGGGACGACGGAGCTGGCCGAGGCCGTGCTGCGCGCGATGGGCAGCGGTGCCCCGACGGCGCCGAGCTTCGTCTATCCCGATGAGTGGCCGCTGGTGCGTAAGATCGAGGCCGTCGCCTCCAAGCTCTACGGCGCCGAGGGCGTGCGGCTGATGCCGGCAGCCGCGACCAAGCTTCAACGGTGGGAGGGGCTCGGGTACGGGCGCCTGCCGGTGTGCATGGCCAAGACCCAGAACTCGCTGTCCGACGACGCCAAGAAGCTGGGCCGGCCGCGTGACTTCACGGTGACCGTGCGTGACGCCAAGCTGGCCGCGGGGGCGGGCTTCGTCGTCGCCTACGCGGGCGACATCCTGACCATGCCCGGGCTGCCGAAGGCGCCGGGGGCCGAGACCATGGACATCGATGCCGACGGCAACGTCGTCGGCCTGTTCTGATCGATCCGGGCGGGCAGCGCTAGTTCTTGACGGGCGGGTGTTCTGACGGTCAAGGTAGGGATCTGAGACCGGGGATGCAGAGCGCGATCCGACAACGGAGCCCGGAGGAGCTTGCGGCGGGCTACACCCGCGCGCACCGGCTGCTCGAGGTCGCGGCCATCATGGTGTTCGGCGCGCTGCTCGCCGTGCTGGCGGTCCGCCTCGCGGGACCGCTGTCGCAGGCGCCGTGGACGCTGCCGCTGGCGCTGGTGGCCGCGATGATCGCCGCGGACTTTCTGTCGGGCATGGTCCACTGGGGCGCCGACACGTGGGGGACCGTCGAGACGCCTTTGCTGGGGACGAGCCTCATCCGCAGCTTCCGCGAGCATCACGTGGACGCCAAGTCGATCACCCATCACGACTTCATCGAAGCCAACGGTAACAGCTGCTTGGTGCTGCTCCCGGTCGTGGCGCTGGCGTTCGCCTTGCCGATCTCATCGGGTGCGCCGTGGGGCCTGTTCGGCGCCGCGTTCCTGGGGATCCTGTGCTTCTTTCTGGCGGCCACCAACGAGATCCACAAGCGGGCCCACCAGGACACGCCACCGCTGCCGTTTCGGGCCCTTCAGCGGATGCACGTGGTCCTGCCGCCGCGCGTGCACGACATCCATCACGAGTCGCCGTTCGCCAGGTACTACTGCATCACCACCGGCTGGTTGAACGCTCCCCTGACGGCGATCGGCTTCTTCTCGACCCTCGAGCGGATCATCATGCGGACGACCGGGGCGATCCCCCGGCACGACGATATCGGCCGCGAGGCGGCGTTGGAGCTGGCGGCCTCGCTCGGCATGGTGGGGGAGCGGGTCCGGCGGGCCGGCTCGGTGCGACCCCCCGCGACTTGACGGCGGACGGGCCGTCGCATAGATTATGCCCACGTGCGGTCTCCATCTGGCGGTGCCTAGACGGCGGAGGTGACGACGATGGCCTGGGAAGCCCCGGACTTCGTGGAAGTGAAGATGGACGCAGAGATCAACTCGTATCAGGACGATTTCGGCGGGGAGCAGGACGACCGCTTCTAACGCCTGACTCGTCGCGAGTCGGACGCAGCCCTTCTCGCTGGCTCCATGGCTGGCGGAAGGGCTGTCGTGTTTTAGAAGGGCGGTCGCGTTTTAGGAGGCGAGCGTGCTGATTCGAGTCCTGGGGTCGGCGGCCGGCGGCGGGTTTCCGCAGTGGAACTGCGGCTGCCGGAACTGCCGGGGCGCGCGCGAGCGGACGCTGCGGGTGCGGGCCCGGAGTCAGGAGTGCGTGGCGGTGAGCACCGACGGCACCTCCTGGGCGCTGCTCAACTGCTCGCCGGAGATCCGCCAGCAGATCGAGGCGTTCCCCGGCCTGCACCCGCGCGGGCCGCGCCACTCGCCCATCGCCGCCATCCTGTTCACCAACGGCGACCTCGACCACACGCTGGGCCTGCTGTCGCTGCGCGAGTCCCACCCGCTGATCGTCTACGCCACCGAGCCCGTGCGGCGCGGCTTCATCGAGGGCAACGTCCTCTACAAGACGCTCGAGCGCTTCCCCGGCCAGGCGACGTGGCGGCCGCTGAAGGCGGGGCGTGAAGAGGCGATCGTCGACGCCGACGGCAAGGAGATCGGCCTCACGGTCGAGGCGGTGGCGATCCCCGGCAAGCCCCCGGTGCATCTGGAGAAGGGCGCCCCGCCGGATCCGGAGGACAACGTGGGACTCCGGATCCGCGAGCGGGCCACCGGACAGACGCTCGTGTACCTGAGCGGCGTTGGCGGCGTGACGGAGTCGGTGCGACGCGCGATGACCGGGGCCCATGCCGTCTTCTTCGACGGTACGTTCTGGTCGAGCGACGAGCTGCCGGCGCTGGGGCTCGGTACCAAGCGCGCCGAGGAGATGGCGCATCTGCCGGTGGGCGGGCCGGGCGGCAGCCTGGCGCAGCTCGCCAACGTGACCGTCGGCCGGCGGGTCTACATCCACATCAACAACACCAACCCGATGCTGCGCGAGGACTCGGCGGAGCGGGCGGCGGTGGTCGCCGCCGGCTGGGAGATTGCCGAGGACGGCATGGAGGTGCGGCTATGAGCGCGTCGGCCGAGCGCCCGCCGCTGGGACGGGACGAATTCATCGAGTGGGTGCGGCGCGAAGGTGAGGACCGCTACCACGATCACCACCGCTATCACCGGCTCATGCACGACGGCAAGCTCACCCGCGAGCAGCTGCAGCAGTGGGTGCTCAACCGCTACTACTACCAGACGCGCGTGCCGATCAAGGACGCGCTCATCCTGTCCAAGTCGGAGGATCCGGAGTTCCGCCGCATGTGGATCCGCCGGATCCGCGACCACGACGGCGACGCCGCCGGTGAGGGCGGGCTCGAGCTGTGGCTGCGGCTGGCCGAGGGAGTGGGACTGGGCCGGGCCGAGGTCGCGTCGTGCCGCTCGGTGCTGCCGGGGGTGCGGTTCGCCTGCGACGGGTACGTCGCGCTAGTCCGCGAGCGGACGCTGCTGGAGGCGGTGGCGTCGTCCCTCACCGAGTTCTTCTCGCCGGATCTCATGACCAAGCGCGTGCTGGCCTGGGAGAAGCACTATCCGTGGATCAGCAAGGACACGCTGGAGTACTTCCGCACCCGGCCCCCGCGCGCCCGGAAGGATTCGCTGGAGGCGATCGACTTCGTCATCCAGCACGCCACGACCTACGAGCTACAAGTCCGGTGTGTCGACGCGCTGATCCGCAAGACCGAGATCCTCTGGCACCTGCTCGACAGCCTCTACGCCGCGTATATCGAGCCGGGCTGGGGACCCCGCGGCGCCCGCGCGTGATCGCGGACGACGCCCGACCCACGCTGGCCGCGAAAGTCCGGCTGCGCTGGGACCGGCGCGCGTCGCGCTACATGCTGCTCTATCCCCAGCGCGGCCTCGTCCTCAACGCCACCGGCGCGGACATCGTGCAGTTGTGCACGGGCGAGCACACAGTCGGCGGGATCGTCGACCAGCTGGCCGGCAAGTATGCGCGCGAGCCGGCGGACGTGGCGCAGCAGGTTCAGACGTTCCTCGCCCGGCTGGCGGAGCGCGGGCTGATCAGGTGCGGCGATGAGTGAGGAGCCACGGCCCTACACGCTAGTCGCCGAGCTGACGTACCGGTGCCCGCTGCGCTGTGTGTACTGCTCGAATCCGCTCGACTGGGCCAGCCACACGGATGCGCTGAGCACGGAGGATTGGCTGCGGGTGCTGCGCGAGGCCGAGGAGCTCGGTGTCGTGCAGGTCAACCTCACCGGGGGCGAGCCGCTGCTGCGCGACGATCTCGAGGCCCTGGTCGAGGAAGCCCAGCGCCTGGAGCTCTACACCAACCTGATCACCAGCGGCATCCCACTCGCCCGCGAGCGGCTGGAGCGGCTCAAGCGCCTCGGCCTGGACAACGTGCAGGTGTCGATCCAGGACGTCACCGCGCCCGCGTCCGACCGCATCGCCGGGCTGCGCTCGTTCGAGCGCAAGCTGCAGGTCGCCCGCTGGGTGAAGGAGCTCGGCCTGCCGCTGACGGTCAACACGGTGCTCCACCGCGACAACCTGGATCACGTGGGCGAGATCGTCACGCTGGCCGAATCGCTGGCGGCCGATCGGCTGGAGCTGGCCAACACGCAGTACCTCGGCTGGGCCCTGGTGAACCGCCAGGCCCTGCTGCCCACCCGCGGGCAGCTGGAGCGGGCGCGTGATCTCGCCCGCGCCGCCCGCCGCCGCTTGACCGGACGGATGGAGGTCCTGTTCGTCACGCCCGACTACTACGCCGAGTTTCCGAAGGCGTGCATGGACGGCTGGGGCCGGCGCTTCATCGTGATCTCGCCCGACGGCCTCGCCCTGCCGTGCCACGCGGCACGCACGCTGCCGGGCCTGGTCTTCGACAACGTCAGACAGCGCTCACTCGGGGAGATCTGGCGTGACTCGGCCGGCTTCACCGCGTTCCGCGGCGAGTCGTGGATGGCCGAGCCGTGTCGCAGCTGCGAGCGCCGTGGCCTCGACTTCGGCGGCTGCCGATGCCAGGCGTTCCACCTCACGGGCGACGCGGCAGCCACCGACCCCGCGTGCTCGCTGTCGCCACAGCACACCCTGATCGAGACCGCGCGCGCCGCGACGGCAGAGCCCGCCGCCGAGCTGATCTTCCGGTCCCCGCGTCGGCCCTCGCCCACGGGTTGACCGCGAGCCTGCGGCAACACCCGCGGGCTCCGCTAGGCCGTGTCGCCTGAGTCGGGTCGGGCTACGACCCCGTTGATCCGCCAGCCACCGCCCTCGGGGACCAGGTCGTACACCGCCTCGATGGTGCGGCCGTTGCTGCCCCGGACGCGGACGAAGAGGTAGATCTCGCCGGCGTCGCCGCGGCGGTGACCGTCGACCGTCGCCGACGAGCTGCGCGCGATTTCCGGATAGCCGCCGCGCACCATCTTCTCGAAGCTCGCCCGGTCGAACATCTGTCGGATGTAGGCGGACGCGAAGGTGTAGGCGGTGGTGAAGTCGTCGTGACGGAACGCGTCGAGCTGCTGCAGCACGACCCGGCCGGCCGCTTCCACGTCGGGGTCGACCGTCTGGGCCAGGGCGCCGGCCACCCGCACGAGCGCGAGGCCGCCCAGCAGCAGCGCCACCAGCCAGCCGCGACTCGTGCCGACCATGGCCGATACTTTACCTCTACCGGATCCGCTGATAGCATCCCTCGCACATGCGCGCGATCTTGCTCGGTACCGGTGCTCCACCGCCCAATCCCAAGCGGCGCGGCCCTTCGACGCTCGTCACGCTCGGCGGCTCGACGCATTTCCTGGTCGACGCCGGCTCGGGCGTTGGCGTGCAGATGGTCCAGGCCGGCCTGCGGCCGTACGACTGGCCGCCCGTCTTCATCACGCATCACCATTCCGATCACACGATCGACCTCGGCCATCTGCTGATTACCCGCTGGATCGTCGGCCAGAACACGCCGTTCGAAGTCTACGGCCCGGCCGGCACCCGACGGCAGATGGACAAGCTGCTCGACTACCTGCACTGGGACATCGAGGTGCGCCGCGGCCACATGATCGATCGCGAGCCGCCGGCCGTGCGCGTGACCGAGATCGAGGAGGGCAAGATCCTCGATCGCGACGGCATGCAGATCTCCGCGTTCCTGGTCGAGCACGATCCCGTCAAGCCGGCCTTCGGCTACCGCTTCGACGGCGACGGGCGGAGCCTGGTGATCTCCGGGGACACGCGGCCCTGCGAGAACCTCATGAAGTGGAGCCACGGGGTGGACGTCCTCATCCACGAGTGCTGCGAGATGGCGCGCACCTCGTGGACGCCGGGCTGCGGCTGGCCGACGGTCGAGGAGAAGATCCGCGACCTGGCCTCGTATCACACGCAGCCCGACGAGATCGGGCGCGTCGCCGAGGGCGCCCGGCCCAAGCGCCTGGTGATGACGCACCTGATGCCGGGCTCGGAGCCCGGCGAGCTCAAGGGCGCGGCCGAGAAATACTTCCGCGGTCCGGTCGTCGTCGGCGACGACCTGCTCGAGGTCTGAGCGGTGGCCGAAGGCCTGGCCCGCGGCCTCACCAACTACGGCGACCGGGACTTCGCGCTCTACCTGCGCCGCTCCTTCGCGCGCTCTATGGGCTATTCGACCAAGGCGCTGGCGCGGCCGGTCATCGGCATCGCGAACTCGGCGAGTGGGTTCAACAACTGTCACCGCCACTTCCCCGAGCTGCTCGAAGCGCTCCGGCGCGGGGTGCATTCCGCCGGCGGGCTCCCGGTTGATTTCCCCACGGTCTCGCTGGGCGAGGTGTTCCTCGAGCCGACCAGCATGCTCTACCGCAACCTCATGTCCATCGACGTCGAGGAGATGGTGCGCGCCCAGCCGATGGATGCCGTCGTGCTGGTGGGCGGCTGCGACAAGACGGTGCCGGCACAGCTCATGGGCGCCGCTTCCGCCGGGGTGCCCGCGATCCAGCTGATCGCCGGCCCGATGATGGCCGGACGCCACCATGGCGAGCGCCTGGGCGCCTGCACCGACTGCCGGCGCTTCTGGGCGAAGTACCGGGCGGGGGAGGTCACGAGCGAGCAGATTCAGGACATCGAGGGCAACCTCGCCACGACCGCCGGCACCTGCGCCGTGATGGGCACCGCGAGCACGATGGCCTGCATCACCGAGACGCTCGGCATGGCGCTGCCCGGCACCGCCGCCATCCCGGCCGTGCACGCCGACCGGCTGCGCGCCGCCGAGGCCACCGGCGAGGCCGCCGTCGCGCTGGCGCGCTCCCGCGTCACCCCGGCGCAGATCCTCACCCCGGCGGCCATCGAGAACGCACTGCGCGTGCTGCTGGCGATCGGCGGCTCGACCAACGCGATCATCCACCTCACCGCCGTGGCCGGCCGCGTCGGCGTGCCGATCGATCTGCACGCCCTGAACCGGCTGAGCGACGAGACCCCGGTGCTGGTGGATCTCAAGCCCTCGGGTCAGCACTACATGGAAGACTTCTTCGCCGCCGGCGGGGTGGGCGCCGTGCTGCGCGAGCTGCGCGAGCATCTCCATCTTGACTGCCTGACGGTCACCGGCCAGACGCTCGGCGAGCGGCTGGCGTCCGACGACGCCTGGGTGGATCGCGCCGTGATCCGCAGCGCGCGCGAGCCGTTCCAGTCGGTCGGGGGCCTCGTGGCGCTGTTCGGCTCGCTGGCGCCGGGGGGCGCCATCCTCAAGCGCTCGGCCGCCGACGCCCGGCTGTTCGAGAGCGAGGGCCGGGCGGTCGTGTTCGACTCGCTGGAAGACCTCGCCAACCGGATCGACGACCCGACGCTCGACGTCAAGGCCGATGATTTTCTCGTGCTGAAGAATGCCGGGCCGCGCGGCGCGCCGGGGATGCCGGAGGCGGGCTACCTGCCGATTCCCATGAAGCTGTCACGAACCGGCGTCAAGGACATGGTGCGGATCTCCGACGCGCGCATGAGCGGCACGGCCTTCGGCACGATCGTGCTCCACGTGACGCCGGAGGCGGCCACCGGGGGACCGCTCGCTCGCGTGCAGAGCGGCGATCGGATCCGGATGTCGGTCAAGGAGCGCACGCTGGATCTGCTGGTCGAGCCCGCGCAGCTCGCGCGGCGGGCGGCCGCGGCGCCGCCGGTCGTGCCGGTCCGAGGCTATCGCCGGCTCTACCTCGAGCACGTCCTGCAGGCCGACGCCGGCTGCGACTTCGACTTTCTCAAGGCCTGAAGCCGTCGCGTCAGGGCAGGTCGAAGAGCAGCGCCTCGGCGTCCGTCTCGCCGACGATCAGCACGTCGGCCTCCGCACTGATCGCAGCCCCGTCGCCCTGCGCGAGCGGCTCTCCGCCCACCGTCAGCGCGCCGCGCGTCACCTGGACCCACGCGTGGCGACGGGGGGCCAGACGATGGGTGACCGCCTCACCGGGCGCCAGCACCGTGGCGTAGACGCGCGCGTCCTGATGGATCGTCAACGAGCCCTCCGCACCGTCGGGCGAGGCGACCAGGCGTAGCCGGCCGCGCTTGTCGGCCTCACTGAACGCCTTCTGCTCGTAGCCCGGTGCGATGCCCGTCTTTGCGGGCTCGATCCAGATCTGGAGGAAGTGCACCGGCTCGGCGCGGGAGGCGTTGAACTCGCTGTGGCGCACGCCGGTGCCGGCGCTCATGCGCTGCACATCGCCGGGGCGAATCACCGAGCCGGTGCCGAGGCTGTCCTTGTGCTCGAGCCCGCCCTCCAGCACGTAGGAGAGGATCTCCATGTCGCGATGGCCGTGCGGCGGAAATCCCTGGCCCGGCGCCACCGTGTCCTCGTTGATCACGCGCAGGGTGCGAAAGCCCATGAAGCGCTCGTCGTAGTAGCCGGAGAACGAAAACGTGTGCCAGGTGTCGAGCCAGCCGTGGTTGGCGTGACCCCGCTCCTTGGCGCGGCGGACGTCAATCATGTCTGTAAGAGGCCGGTACGGGCCCTGTCGATTCCGGCGCCGGGCCTGGTGCGGGCGCCGGCGGGCTCGGGGTGGCTTCGCTCTCCTCGCGACGGAGCAGGGGCAAGACCAGCAGCGGCAGCAAGCCGACGAGGCCGACGGTGACCATCAGGCGCCCCAGGTTCGAGTAGTCGGACTGCGTGACCGCGAAGGCCTCGTTGAGGTATTCGGTGAACAGCTGGCTCGCCGACAGCGCCAGGTTCATCAGCGAGGCCATGATCGCGAACATCGTCGCCTCGGCCCCGACCGGCGCCGTCTTGGCCATCAGGATGAGCATGGGCACCATCGCCAGCTGGGCCAGCGGCGCCGAGATCGTCGTGTCCACGAACGCCAGGGTGCGCGCGGAGATCCCCAGCCGCTCGTGCAGACCGTAGAAGAGCCCGATGGTCGGCAGGTAGAGGATCGCGCCCGTCAGCATCACCCAGAGCAGCGTGAAGCTCACCGGCCGCTTCACGATCGTCCGGCGGAACAGCAGGAGCCCGGCCAGGCTCAGCACCGCGGAGACCTGCGCGAGCAGCCCGAGGAACTTCTGATCGAACCCGAGCCGATCGATCGCCCAGTAGCTGTAGCCCTGACCGACGGTGGGCGTGGCGCGGAACAGGAAGATGACGATGCCGGCGACGACGACGCCGTGCGAGACGCCGACCCGGTGCAGGAGCAGGACGATCAGCGCGGCGGAGACGATCAGCACGATCTCGCGGCTGTACGGCACGGCGAGGATCTCGAGCGAGGCGCCGAGGGCGGCGTAGCCGAGTCCCACCAGGAGCACCACGCGCGCCTTGCCCCCGCCGAGCGGTCCCTCCGCCGCCCGCGGTGCGGGGACCGCATCGGCGCGCGCGCGGCGAAGCCGGATGAAGGGCACGGTGGCCGCGACGATCAGCGGCAGGGCGATGGCCGCCGCGAACGTCCCCCGAGAGCCGATGTGGGCGGTCAGGACTCCCGAGAGATAGCCGACGCTGATGCCTCCCATGAGGAGCGCCATGCGGCCGAGGGTCTGGATCTGGCCGATCTCCTCGTCGCTCTCCGCGATCTCGACGCTGAGCGCGTCGGCCACCACGTCCTGCACCATGAAGCCCACCGCGATCAGCACCGAGCAGGCCAGGTACGCGCCACGTGTGCGTACTGTCGTGGCAAGTGCTGCGTAGCCGGCGGCCGCGCAGAGCGCGCCGAGGAGCAGGTAGGCTCCGCGCCGGCTACCCCGGATCGGGTACACGTCGGACGCGACGCCCGCCACCATCTTCATCGACCAGGGCAGCCCCAGCCAGAAGGCGATCGCCGCCGCCTCGGCGGGCGTCAAGCCCAGGACATCTTTCTCGAAGTAGAGCAGGGCGATGGCCGTCACCGAGCTGGCGCCATAGCAGAAGTAGGTAATCAGGACGGGGAGATAGCCGACGCGGAAGCCTCCCAGCCACCGCCTGAGGAAGCGCAGGGGAGTCCGGGGGGCCTCCTGAGCAGGACTGTCGGGGTCGGCCACCCATGTATCCTAACCGAAGGGCTGGTTTGACCTGACAGACCAGCCTGCCAAAGTTGCTCGCGACCGGCAGAAACTAATCAGGCTCACCAGCCGTCTTCCAGATGACGAGACTGCCCCGATGAACGTTTCCGGCTGGTTCCAACGAGCTCTGGGGTGGCAGCGCTCTTGCTCTTCAGCAGAGCAGATGCAGATCGTACATCGCGCGATGGGCCTGTGGAAGAAGCGGTCGCGCCCCCGATATGCGCTGGCGCTGGCGGGCGGCGGCGTCATCGGCGGGATGTACGAGGTCGGCGCCCTCTCCGCCCTCGAGGAGCGACTGGCCAGCAGCCAGGCGGCCTTCGACATCTACGTCGGCTGCAGCGCCGGGTCCGTGGTGGCAGCCTTGCTGGCCAGCGGCATTCGCGCCAGCGAGATCTACCAGATCCACGACGAGGACCTCGACGATCCACTGAACATGCGGCGCGGTGTCCTGTTCAACGCCAACCCCTTGCGGGTGGCCTCGCGTTTCGGTCGGCTCATGTGGGCGCTCGGCAAGCACGCTATCAAGGGACGGGGGGCCAGCCTGCCCGACGTGCTGGCGCGCGCGGAGCGCGACCTGCCGTCCGGATTCTTCACGCTGGCCTCGCTGGAGCGCTTCATCCGGCTCGGGCTGGCCTCGCGCGGTCGCGGAAACGCCTTCGGAGAGCTGGGCCGCACGTTGCTCATCCCGGCGGTTGACATCAACACGGCGGAGCGCGTCGTCTTCGGCGCGGGCGATCTGGCGGCGGTTCCGATCAGCGACGCGGTGGCCGCGTCCTCGGCCATTCCCGGATTCTTCGATCCCTACGGCATCGGCGGGCGCGACTACGTCGACGGAGGGGTCGGCTTCTGCGGCCACGCCGACCTCGCGGCCGCAGCTGGGGCCGACGTGGTGTTCGTGGTGAACCCGCTGGTACCCAACCGCCAGAACAAAGGCCACTCGATCGGCGCGCGCGGCATGTACACGATCATGGAGCAGGCGGGTCGTATCTACAGCGAGAACTTGCTCCAGCTCGGCCTCGCCTCGCTGGCGGTGAAGTTCCCGCGCACGGCCTTCTACCTGCTGCAGCCGCCGCGGGACACCGCGCACCTCTTCGGGCCATCGATGGGATTCGAGGAGAGTCGCGCCGCGCTCCGCTACGGCTACTCGTCCACCAAGGCGTGGCTCAACGAGCAGGGCGCGCCGCTACTGCGCCGCCTCGCTCCCGAAGCCGCCGCGATCTAGGGGCCGGACAGAGTATCGATGGGTTTGCTCGGAACCCGTACGTGACTACGACGCTCGCGAAGCGCCACGGCTCCGCCGGGGTGCGCAGCGTGGGGGGTATGGGGGGCCATTTCGGGGCCCCCCATGTTCTTAACCGGTCGCGACGGGGCGCTGAGGGCCGGCTTCGGCCTCGGCCTTGGCGCGCCGCTGGATCGCGCCGAGACCGTCGTAGGCCGCGTACTTGTAGGCGTCGCCGAGCGACGGGTAGTTGAACACCGCGTTGATGAACGTGTCGATCGTGCCGCCCGCCAGCAGCACCATGAGCCCGACGTGGACCAGTTCCGAGGCGCTCTCGCCGATTACGTGCACGCCGAGCAGCGTCTTGTCCGGGTAGCGGAAGACCAGCTTGATCTGCCCGCCCAGATCGCCGGTGATCTGCCCCCGGGCGTTGGTGCGGTAGAGCGCGCGCCCCACGCAGTAGTCGATGCCCTTCTGCCGGCAGCTTTCTTCCGTCTCGCCCACCATGCCCACCTCGGGGATGGTGTACACGGCCAGGGGAAAGATGGGGGCCACGCGCGTCTTGTACTTGAGGTCGAAGGCGTGGACCATCGCCACGCGCGCCTGCTCCATCGAGGTGGACGCCAGCGCGGGGAAGCCGATCACGTCACCGGCCGCGTAGATGTGCGGCACCGCCGTCTGGTAGCGCTCGTTGACGGTGAGCAGACCGCGCTCGTTGACGGCGAGCCCGGCCTTCTCGAGGCTCAGCCCGCGCGCGTTGGCCACCCGGCCCGCCGCCACCAGCACCTGGTCCACCAGGATCGAGCCGCCGGTCTTGAGCTCCAGCCGCACGCCCTCGGGCTCGGAGATGTAGCGGGTCACGTTCTCCTTGAGGCGGACGTCCACGCCGAGGAACTGCATCTGCAGCCGGAGGCGATCGGCGATCTCGGCGTCGAGGAAGCCGAGGAGCCGGTCGCGCCCGTCGAGCAGCGTCACCTTGATGCCCAGCGCGGCGAAGATCGTGGAGTACTCGCAGCCGATGACCCCGGCGCCGATCACCGCCATGGAGTTCGGCAACCGCTCGAGCTTCAGGATGTCGTCGCTGTCGCGGATGCGCGTGTCGTTGAACGGCACGTCCTTGGGCCGGGTGGGCACCGAGCCGGCGCTGATGAGGATGACGTCGCCGTGCAGGACGCGGTCGAGCATGCCCTCGTGGGTGACCCGCACCGTGTGCGGATCGTCGAAGGACGCTCGCCCGTAGATGAAGTCGATGCGGTGGCGCTCGATGTTCTGGTGCACGACCTCGCGCAGGGCCCGCACGACCTCTTGCTCGCGGTACATGAAGTCCTGCACCGTGAGGTTGGACTTGATCTGATAGTCCACGCCGTAGAGGCTGCGGGCGCCGAGGCCGGAGAAGAAGAGCGCCGTTTCGCGGAGCGTCTTGGAGGGGACCGTGCCGGTGTTGATGCCGGCGCCACCGGGATGCGCGGCCATCTCGACCAGGGCGACCCGGCGGCCGAAGTACGCGGCCTGCGCCGCGCCCTTCTCGCCCGCGGGCCCGGCGCCGATCACGACAAGATCGTACCGTTCCATCCCCGCGCGCTACCCTATGACGGCGAGCCGCCGGACGCAAGAACTTCTGTTCACGAGCGTCACCGACGACCGCCGGCCAGGCGCCGGGCCTCGGGCAGGGCACGCAGTCGCGCCATCGCGGCCACGCCGAGAAACGGCCCGACGGCCAGCGTGGCGAACGCCCAGCGCCAGCCCAGCGCGCCGGCGACGGGCGGAATGAGCCAGATGCTCAGCGTGGTGAGCGCGAAGCCCGCGCAGGTCTGTGCGGTGAGCGCGGTGCCGACGTAGGCGGGCGGCGCCAGCTCGGTCATCGCGGTGGAGAATTGCGCGGAGTCGGCGATCACCGTCACGCCCCACACCAGCGCCACCAGCAGCGTCAGCAGCGGCGGACCGCCGAACGTGAGACCGATCGCCAGCGCGCACAGACCGCTGGCCGTCATGGCCAGCATCGTCAGCCGCGTCCGCCCCCAGCGATCCGACACCACGCCGCCGGCCCAGCAGCCGAGCGCGCCGCCGGCGATGACGATGAAGGTGGCGGCGCTGGCGTTGACGCCGGCATAGTCCCCGCCGCCGCGCATCCGGAGGCTTTCGCTGAGGAAGACGCCGATCCACGCCCACATCGCGTACAGCTCCCACATGTGGCCGAAGTAGCCGAAGCAAGCCAGGCGCGGCCCCCGCTCGCGAAACATCGCGGCGGCGACGCGGAGGTCGAAGCGCGCGGCGGGGAACGCGTGCGGGCCCTCGCGTACGCACGCCTGGACCAGGATCGCGCCTACCACGGCCATCGCCGAGGCCACCAGCAGGGTGCCGCGCCAGGGCAGAGTCGTGAGGCCGCGGACCAGGTGTGGCGTCGCCGAGCCGACGGTGAGCGCACCGACCAGGATGCCGAGCGCCAGCCCACGGCCCTCGCGGAACCACGTGGCCATGATCTTCATGGCGGGCGGATACGCGCCGGCCATGGCCAGGCCGGTCACGAAGCGCAGGACGAGCGCGGGGCCGAGATGGTCCACCCCCAGCGCGAGCGCGGCGTTGGCGGCCGCCCCGAGCAGCGCGCTGGCCGCCATGAGACGGCGGGCCGGCCAGACGTCGGGCAGGTTGGTGAGCGCGGCGACGAGCGTGCCGGTGATGAAGCCGAGCTGCACCGCGATCGTTAGTCCGGCGCCGCCGGCGTCGCTCAGCGCCCACTCGTGGACGAGGGCCGGCAGCACTGCGTTGGCGCTGAACCAGAGCGACAGCGCCAGCAGCTCGGCGAGCGACAGGAGCGTGAGCTGCCGCCAGCGCTCCGCGATCACCGCGCCGGTGGGACTATTCGATGACCTTGCGCTGGCGCATCCCCGCGATCTCGTCGGCGCCCAGGCCGAGATCCTTCAGGATGGCCTCGGTGTGCTCGCCGGCGAGCGGGGCGGCGGTCCGGACCGTGCCCGGCGTCTCCGAGAGCTTGATGGCCACGCCGAACTGGCGCACCCGGCCGTGGGTGGGATGCTCGACGTCGACGATCATGCCGCGATGAGCGATCTGCGGATCGCGCACCATCTCCTCGATCTCGTACACCTTGCCCACGCACACGTCGTGCTTGACCAGGAACTCGTACCAGTCGTCGCGGTCGCGGGTGCGGATGACCGCCTCGATCGCGTCGCGCGCCGCCGCCTCTTCGGGATTGGCCGCGCGCACGAACTGGTCGGGCTTGCGGGCAAAGCGCGCGAAGTCGGGCCGCTCGATGGCCTTGCAGAAGTTCTCCCACAGCCACGGCTCGGTGCAGCCGATCGTCAGCAGCTTGTTGTCGCGCGTCTCGTAGATCGCGTAGTAGGGATAGGAGCCGCCCAGGAAGCCCTCGCCCCGGTTCGGCGCCACGCCGTCGGAGAAGAAGAAGCGCATGTTCGGCGTGGCCGCCAGCAGCGACAGCGTGGTGTCGAGGTACGAGATGTCCACGTGCTGACCGCGGCCGGTGCGCTCGCGCGCGAACAGCGCCAGCGCGATGCCGAGCGCGCCGTGCAGGCTGGCGCCCGCGTAGTCGGCCACCAGGTTGAGCGGGATGACCGGCTTCTTGCTGCCCGCCTCTCCGATCAGGTTGAGGACGCCGGCCAGCGACAGGTAGTTCATGTCGTGCGCCGGATAGTTCCGGTACGGCCCGTCCTGGCCGAAGCCGGAGAGCGAGCAATAGATGATCCGGGGATTCAGCTCGCGGATGGCCGGATACCCCGCGCCGAGCCGGTCCATCACCCCGGGCCGGAAGCCCTCGACGATCACATCGGCGCCGGCGGCCAGCTTCCGGAACACCGCCTGGCCCTCGGGCGACTTCATGTTCAGCGTCATCGACCGCTTGTTGCGGTTGACGAAGGCGTGGATCGTCCGCCGGATGTTGAGCTCGTCGTTGACGCGGTCGGGCTCGGGGGTCTCGATCTTCAGGACGTCTGCGCCCATGTCGGCCATGATCATGCCCGGCATCTCGGCGGGCGGAACGCGGGCCAGCTCCAGGATCTTGATGCCGTCGAGCACACTCATGGCGTTACTCCCGTGTCCCGACGAGCCGCGACGTGAGCGCGCGGACGTCCGGGACTTCTTCGAGGTGAGCGATCTGGTCGGCCAGCGCCTCCGCCTGATCCGTGCCGAGCACGGGAGCGGCGCAGCCGAGGAACTTGGCGCGGAGCTGCGCATCGGTGAGCGGTTGATCGGGATGGCCGGACGCGCCCCGGGGGGGCGAGGCCAGCGTCTGTCCGTCGCGAAGCCGGACGGTGACCCGGCTCCACGCGTGCTGCTCGACACCGTGTGGCAGACCTGGGTCGACGACCATCCGCACGCGACCCATCAGCTCGCGGGTGGCGGTGTCCTGCACCGGACCGTCCTCGAAGCACGCCATGTCGACACGTCCGGTGGCCAGAGCGGCCGCCGCGCAGAACTGCATCGAGAACTTGCGCTCGAGCGCGTTGCCCGGGCGCGCGTGCTGCAGCACGTCGGGCACCACGTCGGTGACGCCAACCTCGATGTCCGCCACGGACGCGGCGTCCAGGCCGTGACGCGTGCGCAGCTCGAGGAGGGCATCGATCGCCGAATGGGTCAGCGCGCACGACGGATAGGGCTTCACGGCCAGGCCGGAGGCCAGCAGCTGCCAGCGCCCTCCGAGTCCATCGAAGGCATCGGCGGCCAGCGTCTTCTGGGAGAACGCGGCGGCGTGACCCTGCCGGCCCTCGAGCGCCGTGTCGGAGGCGGTGAGGCCTTCGCGGGCGAGCATCGCGGCGAAGACGCCGTTGCGGGCGGCGTGACCCGCGTGGAACGGCTTGGTCATCGAGCCGAAGTTCTCCTTGAGGCCGGAGGCGAGCGAGGCGGCGACCCCGAGCGCGTGACGGGTCTGCCCGGCGTCGAGTCCCAGGAGGCGCGCGGCGGCGGCGGCGCACCCGAGCGTGCCGATGGTCGCCGTGGCGTGCCAGCCCCGCTTGTAGTGGTCGGGATTGAGCGCGACTCCGAGCGCCACGCTGACCTCGAAGCCGATCAGGTAGCCGAGCACGATGCTGGCGCCGTCGGTCGTCTCGGCCTCGGCGCTGGCCAGGGCGGCGGCGAGCAAGGGCACGCTCGGGTGACCCAGGAGCGCGAAGTTGGTGTCGTCGTAGTCGTGGGCGTGGCCCGCGGTGCCGTTGGCGAGGGCGGCCCAGGTCGGCGCCGCCCGCAGCGAGGTGCCGACGATCGTGCAGAGCGGGGTGCCGCCCTCGGCCCGAATAACGCCGCGCACGGCGGCCGCGGCCGGTTCGGATGCGCCCGCCAGCATCACTCCCAGCGTGTCGAGCGTGGCCCGGCGCACCTGGGCGATCGCGGCCTCGGGAGCATCGGTCAGCGCGGTCTTGACGACGAACTCGGCGAGACGGGCGGTCGCGCTCATGGCCGCACGATAGCGGAGGGCCTCCGCGGTTGCAAGGCGGCCGGGGCCGCGTGAGAATCTGCGAGCGGAGGACGATCATGGCGACCAGCCGTCGCGTGTTGCTGAAGGGCCGCCCGGTGGGCGAGCCGCGAGTCGAGGACTTCCAGGTCGAGGACGCTCCGGTGCCCGAGCCGGGCCCGGGGCAGGTGCTTCTGCGCTCCATCTATCTTTCGCTCGACCCGTACATGCGCGGGCGGATGAACGAGGGCCCGTCGTACACCGGCACGCCGAACCCCGCGCTCGGGGACGTGATGGTGGGTGGAACGGTCAGCGAGGTCGTGCAGTCGAGCTCCGATCGCTTCGCCGCCGGCGACTTCGTGACCGGCGCCGAGGGGTGGCGATCGCACTCGGTCTCGAGCGGCGCCGGTCTGCGCAAGCTCGACCCCAAGACGGCCCCGATCTCCACTGCTCTGGGCGTGTTGGGCATGCCCGGCATGACGGCCTACGTCGGCCTTCTCGATATCGGCCGGCCGAAGTCCGGCGAGACGGTGGTCGTCTCGGCCGCCGCGGGCGCGGTGGGCTCGGCGGTGGGGCAGATGGCCAAGATCAAGGGCTGCCGGGTGATCGGCGTGGCCGGCGGCCGGGCCAAGTGCGAGCACGTGGTGAAAGAGCTCGGCTTCGACGCGTGCGTGGACTACAAGAGCCAGGACGTCTACACGGCGCTCAAGCTGGCCTGTCCGAACGGCATCGACGTCTACTTCGACAACGTGGGCGGCCCCGTGCTCGACGCGGTGACGAAGCTGATCAACCGCGACGCGCGCATTCCCATCTGTGGCCTGGTCTCGGAGTACAACGCGACCGAGCCCCCGCGCGGGCCGAACCTGCGCCCGATCCTCTTCAACCGCGCCACGGTTCGCGGCTTCATCGTGAGCGATCACGCCGACCGTTTCGCGGACTTCATCCGGGATGCGAGCCGCTGGGTGCAAGCGGGCCAGCTGCGCTACCGGGAGGACATCGTCGAGGGCATCGAGAACGCACCCCGCGCCCTCATCGGCCTGCTCCGCGGCGAGAACTTCGGCAAGCGATTGATCCGGGTCAGCTCCGATCCCACCCGCAGGTAGCCCGTCGCGGAAATAGCGTGCTGGGCCGCTGGGTTACCCCCGGTGGCCTCTGCTTGCCTTTCAGGTCAACTTCTGTATAGTAGTCGCATGGCCACGGAGTATCGCGAGGAGCCCTGCCGGTCGGCCCTCAACCGGGTGCAGGGCATGTCCTTCCGATGGTCGCTGAACCCGTACATGGGGTGCGCGCATCGCTGCACGTTCTGCTACGTGCGCGGCTTCGAGCATCGCGCCGACCGGCCGTCGGACGACCGGTATGGGCGCTCGATCCGCGTGAAGATCAACGTGGCGGAGGTGCTGGCGCGCGAGCTCCGTCGCCCATCGTGGCAGCGGGAGACGGTGGCCGTGGGCGCGGCGACCGATCCGTACCAGCCGGTGGAGGGGCGTTACCGCCTGACCCGTCAGTGTCTGGCGGTGATGGGGGCGGCGCGCTCGCCGTTCGGCGTCATCACCCGCGGTCCGATGATCGTGCGCGACATCGACGTGCTGCAGGCTGCCGCACAGCGGGCCCAGGTGCACGTGAGCCTGTCGGTGCCCACGCTGGATTCAGAGATCTGGCGGCGCACAGAGCCGAGCACCGCGCCGCCGCGCCAGCGGTTGCGCGCGCTGCGCATGCTGGTCGACGCGGGGATCGACGCAGGTGTTGGCATGTCGCCGATCCTGCCCGGGCTGA
>Ga0111539_10001747_pt1 | contig 28857 bp, 19 predicted proteins | sample RhiMethybrSRZTD1_FD_79667 | JGI IMG/M metagenome (GOLD analysis project Ga0111539, IMG submission 79667) | Populus rhizosphere microbial communities from Tennessee, USA - Rhizosphere MetaG P. TD hybrid SRZTD1 (version 2) (version 2) | ecosystem: Host-associated > Plants > Roots > Rhizosphere >...
CACCATTCCCGACGAAGAACTGCTCGATGTGGCGGCGCGCGGAAAGCTGAAGGACCGCGGCGTCCTGGAGCAGCAGGTGCGACGAATGCTCCGCGACAACCGATCCGGCGCGCTCATCGAAAACTTTGCCTCGCAGTGGCTCCAGCTTCGCGATCTGCGGAACGTGAAGCCCGATCCGGATCTGTTCCCAGATTTTGACGAGAACCTCCGTGACGGACTGCGGCAGGAAACCGAGCTCTTCATCGACAGTCAGGTGCGCGAGAACCGCAGCCTCGTCGAGTTGCTGACGGCGAACTACACATTCGTGAATGAGCGCGTCGCCCGTCACTACGGGATGCCCGACATTTATGGCGATCGCTTCCGGCGCGTGACGTTCTCTGACGATCGGCGCGGCGGGTTGCTGGGTCAGGCAAGCCTGCTGACGGTGACCTCGTATCCCAACCGTACGTCCCCGGTGCTCCGAGGCAAGTGGCTCCTCGACAACGTGCTTGGCACGCCACCACCACCACCGCCACCCGACGTCCCGGCGTTGAAGGATAAGGGCGCCAACGGGCAGCGGCAGTCGGTTCGCGATCGGCTCCAGGAACACCGCCAAAACCCCGCCTGCGCCAGCTGCCACGCGCAGATGGACCCGCTCGGATTCGCGCTCGATCATTTCGACGCCATCGGTGCGTGGCGTGCGACCGATGACGGGGGAACGGCGATCAACGCGTCAGGTGCCCTTCCGGGCGGCGCACCCTTCGAAGGCCTTCCGGGCCTCAAATCGCTGTTATTGTCGCGGCGTGAGCAATTCGTGGGGACGGTTGCCGAACGCCTGCTCTCGTACGCGATCGGGCGCGGCATCCAGGACTACGACCGGCCGGCCGTTCGCCGGATCGTTCGCACCGCCGCGCCCGACGACTTTCGCTGGACCTCGATCATCCTCGCGATCGTTCAGAGCGTGCCCTTCCAGATGCGGAGAACAGAGTCATGATCGTCACCAAGAAGGCGCTTGCCCGTCGGACGCTCTTGCGAGGCATCGGTGCCTCGCTGGCCCTGCCGCTCCTCGACAGCATGATCCCAGCGTTCGCCGCCGCCGACGCGGCGACGCCAATCAAGCGCCTCGGCGTCGTCTACGTGCCCAACGGCATGACGATGAAGGAGTGGACACCGGCAGCCGAAGGTGCGGACTTCGAGTTCACGCCCGTGCTCAAGCCCCTGGAATCACACCGTGACCGCATGCTCGTGGTCAGCGGTCTGAACAGCACGCCTCCGCCCGAGCAATCGAACGCCGCGGGCGTTCACGCTCGTGCTTCCACCAGATTCCTGACTGACGTGCCGCCGAAGCGTTCGGACACCTCAGACGTCGAAGCGGGCATCTCGGTAGACCAGCTCGTGGCGAAGGAGTTCGGCCGCGAGACCCAACTGGCCTCTCTCGAGTTGGCGATTGAGGGCCGCGATCTCGCCGGATCCTGCGACATCGGGTTCAGCTGCGCCTATACGAACACCATCGCCTGGCGAGGCGCCCAGACGCCGCTCCCGATGGAAAACGATCCCCGAGTGGTGTTCGAACGAATGTTCGGAAACTCCGGCAGTACTGACCGAGCGGCGCGCCTCGCGCAGATCGCGGCCGATCGCAGCATTCTCGACTCGGTCACCGGCCGAATCGCCGAACTCCGGCGAGGGATCGGCGCGCGCGATCGCGATAAGCTCGCCGAGTACCTCGAGGCGGTCCGTGACATCGAGCGGCGGATTCAGCGGGCGGAGGAACAAAGCGGCCAACAGCTACCCTTCGTGCAGCAGCCAGGCGGGATCCCGGCTGGTTTCGAAGACCACGTCAAGCTGATGTTCGACCTGCAGGTGCTTGCCTACCAGACCGACCTGACACGAGTCATGACCTTCATGCTCGGGCGAGAGCTGAGTGGGCGGACATTCCCCGAACTTGGCGTCGTCGAATCACACCATGCCACATCGCACCATCAGAACGATCGGACCAAGCTCGAGAATCTGCTCAAGATCAAAGTGTTTCACTCGACGCTGTTCGCCTACTACCTGGACAAACTCCGATCGACCTCGGACGGAGACGGCTCTCTGCTCGATCACAGTTTGATCATGTACGGCGCCGGAATGGCCGACTCCAACCTGCACGCTCCAGCCAATCTGCCGATCCTGTTGGTGGGCGGCGGCATTGGACAGGCGCCGGGCGGCCGGCACCTCAGGTTTCCGAGTGGCACGCCGCTGGCCAATCTTCACCTGACGCTGCTGGACCGAATGGGAGTTCCGACGGTCCAGCGGATCGGGGACAGCACGGGCCGACTCGAGCACCTCTCGCTCAGCTGAGATGACTCCCGACGGCAGGACTCAAGTCCTGCACTACGAGTACAACACTCGTCAGCGACGGCCGCGGAAGAACTCCCGCACATCATTCACGAGCAGCTCGGGTTCCTCGAGCGCCGCGAAATGGCCGCCGCGCGGCATTTCCGTGTACTGCTGGACGTTGTAGCTGGCTTCTACCGACTTGCGCGAGGAATTGAACAGAAACTCCCCCGGAAAACGCGCGCACGCGAACGGCACGTCCACTCTTCCCTGCAGCCCCGGATCCTTGCGGTTCTCGTAGTACAGGCGAACCGACGAAGGTCCTGTCTCGGTCACCCAGTAGATCATGATGTTCGTCAGAAGTTCGTCTTTCGTGAAGTGCTTTTCGACGTTGCCGTCAGAATCGGACCAGGTGCGGAATTTCTCGACAATCCACGCAGCGAGCCCGGCCGGCGAGTCGTTCAGCGAATACCCCAGTGTCTGGGGCTTGGTTCCCTGAAGCTGGCTGTAGGCGGTTTCGTTCGCGGCTTTCCCGCGGTTGGCGTCGATGCGTCGAAGCTCCTCGGGCGGCACGCCCTCGTTCGGATTGGCCCCGCCCGGCGAGTTCGCCGCCACACAGAAGTTGCTGTGCAGCCCGATGAGATGATTCGGATCGACCAGTCCAAGCTGCCGGACGATGAAGCCGCCCCAGTCCCCACCCTGGGCGCCGTACCGGCTGTAGCCCAGCCTCGCCATCAACTGCGCGATGATCCCGGCGATTCGCCGGTTGCTGTACCCCGGCTGCGTCGGCTTGCCGGAGAAGCCGTAGCCGGGCAACGACAGGGCAACAACGTTGAAGGCGTCCTCGGCCCGGCCGCCGTGAGCGGCGGGCTCCGTCAATGGTCCGATGATTTTCGTGACCTCGACAAAGGATCCGGGCCAGCCGTGGATGAACACAAGCGGCGTGGCGCCGGACCGGCTCGAGCGCTGGTGGACGAAGTGCACCTCGACCCCGTCGATCGTCGTCTTGAACTGCGGCAGCTGATTGAGTCGGCGCTCTTGTTCGCGCCAGTCGAACTTCGTGCGCCAGTACGTCACCAGCTCCTTCATGTAGGCGAGGTTCGTGCCGTAGTCCCAGCCGGCCCCGTCGATCTCGCTCGGGAAGCGCGTCCGCGCCAGCCGTTCGTTCAGGTCGGCCAATACGGCGTTGGGGATGTTGATTCGGAAGGGAAGGATCGCCTCGGAGGATCGGCTCTGGGCGCTCTGGCTGGGAGAAGCCGCCGCCAACGGCGGAACACCTCCTGTCATCCTCAGCGCCGAGACGACCAGGAAAATGGCGCCGGTCACTTGTCGCATGTCGATCATGTCGGCTCCTCTCAAAGGCTTCGGCAAACAAAACCGCCAGGCGGTCATGGTAACCTGCCTTGCGCGCAAAGATTCCGGAGGAAGTGCATGGGCCGTCGGGTTGGTTTTTGGGTCGCGGTCGCCGTGTTGGTGCCGGTCCTGGCTTCAGCCCAGAGGGAGACGAGGACGGCGTTTGTCAGCGTCATCGACAAGACGGGATCCCCCGTCGCGAATCTCACGACCGAAGATTTCGTGGTGTCGGTCGGCGGAGTCAAGCAGGCCGTGACGCGCGTGGCCTTCAGTCCGCCGATTCGGGTCGTGCTGCTCGTTGACGCGAGTGCCCCAGTCGCGCAGCTGTTCACCACCTTCCGCGCGGCCTTGAACGCATTCCTGGACGCGCTGCCGCTCGACGACGAGGTCGCCGTGCTGAGCATCGGCGGGCAACTCGGCATACGACAGGCCCCCACGACCGATCGAAAAAAGCTGCGCGCTGCTGCTGACAACTTCCGGTCCGATGGCGGGTCCAATCCGTTTCTCGACTCACTGCTCGAGTCCGACCGGCGATTTCTGAAGAACGCCCCGGACCGATGGCCGGTGTTCGCCATCCTGACGACCGATGACCAGGGCAGGATGGGGGACCACGAAGACATCGATGCGTTCAATGCGTTCGTCCACGACTTCGTCGCAAGGGGTGGCACCGCACACGCCCTTGTCGTACACGGGCAGAACAGCGGTCTGATTTCCGACCTGGTCCAGAACCTGGTCGAAAACACAGGCGGTGTCCACGAAGGCCTGGCCATCAGCAATGCTCTGCCGGGCAAGATGAAAGCGATGGCTGCGCGCATCGCCGCCGATCATCGGGCGATGGCCAATCGTTACGAGATTCAGTACCGCGGGAGCGCGAACGCCGCGCAGCCGATCGAGGTGCGCGTGCAACGCGAGGGCGTGACGGTCCAGGTGTCGTTGCATCGCCCGTTCTAAACGGCGACGTCAACGGTCTGCGGTTCATGGTCGCGCGGCAATTCGGTAGAGGTCGCGGCTGGAACGAATGAAGATCGATCCCGCGGACACGGCCATCGAGGCCAGCGTGTCGCCATCGAGCACATTCGTCGCCAGCCTCCGGAAGGTCGTTGCCGGCGCGATGACCGTGGCCACGCCTTCCTCGCTGAGAAAGTAGATTCGCCCGTCGGCAATGACCGGCGAGGCGGAATAGTTGCCACCCAGGCGAGTCACCCAGTGCGGCTCACCGGTCTTGGCGTCGAGACACGACGCAATCCCAACGTCGTTCACGAGATAGATCTCGTCGCCAACCAGCGCCGGCGATGGTGTCAGCGGCGCGGCTCGCTTCAAGGACCACGCGATGTGGGTCCTGGTCACATCGCCCGAGCCGTCGACCCGCACGGCCAGCAGTGAAGGCTCCTGAAAGCCTGTCGCAATGTACACGAGACCATGGCCGAAGACCGGGCGTGGGACGTTGGAGAAACCATCACCATAGCTGACGCGCCAGATTTCCTTGCCGGTCAGCGGATCGTACGCGGCAGCGCGAAAGGCGCCGACGCTGACGACCTGGTCGCGCTCCCCGACGCGAATGACGAGCGGCGTCGAGTACGCCTGGTCGGCGGGAGAGCGGCGCGCGGTCTTCCAGCGGACCTTGCCGGTTCGTGTGTCGAGCGCGACGACGAATGCATCATTGCTCCCGTCACAGTTGAGAATGAGCAGATCGCGGTAGAGCACGGGCGAGCCGCCGTTGCCGTGCTGCGACTCGTAGGCCAAACGCGTTTTCCAGACGATCTCGCCGGAGGTCGTCAACGCGGCGGTGCCCTCCGCGCCGAAATGAACGTAGACGCGGTCGCCGTCAAGAATGGGCGTTGGCGAGGCCAGGCTGTTCTTCTCGTTCAGAAGCGCATCGCTTCGGAGATGGAAAACCTCGACGTTGACAACCTGGCGTCCAGTCTCCACATCGAAAGCCAGGGCGCGCAGCGACGCGCCGGCGCCGTTGTTGTTCGTCGCCGTCGTCAGCCAGACGCGGCTGCCGGCAACGACCGGCGACGACCAGCCGCGTCCGGGAACCGGCACTTTCCAGGCCACGTTGCGCGACTCGCTCCATTCGAGCGGCACGTCACGATCGGCGGACTGTCCCTGGCCGGTCGGGCCGCGGAACTGCGGCCAGTCCTGAGCCTGAGTCGCAACCCCGGTCAGCGCCAGGAGGACCGCAAGCACGGCAGGACTGACCGCCTTCGCCAGGGCTACGGCGGTCCGCCGAAGCGCTCGTGCGCGCAGGCGGAAGTCCTGCGCTACGAGTACAGGGCGCCGCCTTCTCGTTGCCACGATGGAATCGCTCATCCTGAGCCTACCGCGTCACCGCCTGGAAGTAGCGAGGAAGATCCTTCTTCGTCTCGCGCAGAATCTCGACGATGGCGCGCCGGTCGGCGAGCGAGAGTCTCGCGTACGCCTTGTCGGTCTCCTGGCCCGAAAGGATCTGCCACAACCGTTGGTAGACCAGATCTTTCGCTGCCGTCGGCAGCGCGTTGAACGCCGCGGCGTCGATCATGTAGCTGCACGGATAGCGAAACAGTCGCCGCGTCAGGTCGAAATCGCGCAGCGATCGCCCGTGGCTGTCGCGTGGCCCTCTTGAAGAAAACTCGTGCGCGAATGAGGTCGACCCGCGCACCGGCGACGGCAGCACCGCCTCGTCGATAAACAGCAGGTAGTCGACGAGCTCGCGCGCGATGTCGCGGACGCGCATCGACGGGCTGCCTGGCTGGCCCGGGCGCGCCTCCGAACTGGCGATGCGCGCTTCCCACCCCAGGCGTGTCAACAGGTTGACCATGTGCAGCTGGTGGTTCAAGACCAGCAAGGCCACGACGTCGCTGTCAGCCGACAGGTACGCGCGTGTGTCGAACGTGCCGACGCCGCTCGCCAGCCGGGGCGCGACAGCGGCCCTGACGTACGACCGTGGAACGTGGGTGACCGGGACGTTTCCAAGATGGCGTACGGGGACCTGCGATCCGGTGACGTACCACCCGCCCCAGCGATCCTCAATCGGCGTCCGGTGATCCGTCGCCCAGCCCTGGACGTACTCATTCCGATTGTCGGACAACGGCAGTACGCTCGTCACGAACAGTCCGGGCACGCCGCTCGTCTCCGCCGCAAGGTGACATTGCAGACACTCCGTAGTCCGCACGAACCGCGGCGGCGGTTGCGCCTTCTGAGACAACTGGTAGAACATTACGCCTCGAATCGGGTCCTGCGCGGCAATCTCGATGGTGTCAGCGCCGTTGACGACGCCAACGGCCACTGAGTCGTTGAAGTAGAGAGCCCGCGGCGTGGCCATGCTGATTCGTTCCCGGTGCAGGCTGTTCTCGGAGAACACGAGCGTTTGAGACGAGGGGGCAATATCGAAGGCGGCGAGAACGGAGCGGAGGTAGCCGTGGGGTGTCTCGAAGGAGAGTCGCAGAGTTCCGCTTCGGAGCTTCTGGTTGAGGCTGGCGACCGGATCGGTTGCGGCACCCGTCGAGTACTGAATCGCGGAATGATCCCGCGGAAGAAACGTTTGGGCCAGGGGGCCAGCCACTGCCAACGCGGCGGCGGCAACCACGAAGCTGGCCGCTCGAGGCATGGTTCCCGGCATACATCAATTCAGCGGTCCTGAAGGACCGAGACGGTGACTCCCTTCTGGTGTCTGGCACCAAACAGGGCGCCGACCGTTTTCCACTGCGGCCAGGCGGATTTCGACGATGGTTCTTCGGCACGGATCGGAACCGTCACTTCCAACGACGTCCCATCGCCGGGTCGCGTGGTGATCCTCACCGATCCGTGGAGATTCTCGGTCCGTTCCCGGATCCCGGTGAGACCGTAGTGTTCGGCGCCATCACGATCAACCGACGCAGGGTCGAACCCGCGCCCATCATCTGTAATCCGCAGTGCCACTGCCGTGGGTCGGTAGTCCAGCGCCATTTTCAGCTCGCTGGCGTGCGCATGACGAACCACATTGGTCATCGCCTCCCGCCCGATGCGGAGAAGTTGTTGCTCCACGACCGGCGGGTAACGCAACGGTGTCCCCGTGATTTCAGAGACAACCTTCACCGAGGTGCCGGCCGTAATCTGCTCGGCCGCGGTGGTGAGGGCGGTGCCCAAATCGCGGCTCCGTTGCGCGGTCGATCGCAAGTCGAAAATCGCGCTCCGGGCCTCCCGGACATAGGCGTCAATTCGCTTGCGGAGCCTGAGGCACTGACCCCGCCGCTCCGGCGCCAACCACTCCGGATCGTTCGCCATCGCGTCACATTGCAGGGCCATGCCGACCAGCCCTTGCAGCAACGTGTCGTGGATTTCGCGGCTGAGACGCGTCCGCTCACCGGTCAGCAGCGCGAATGTGTTGCGAATTCGCCTGACGTGCAGCGCCCACGTTGTCCAGACGATTCCGATCAGCAACGAACCGACGACGCTGAAGAACAGCCTGGTTTGATAGAACATCGGCTGAATCGAGAAGTCCAGCACGGTCTCGGTCGGATTCCCCGCGTTCTGATCTTCAATCGCATAGACGCGGAACCGGTATGCGCGCGGCGGCAGATTGGTGTACGACGCTTCCTGCCGCGTGCCGGCCTCAATCCAGTCGTTGTCGAATCCGTCGAGCCGGTAGCGGAATCTCGTTTTCGACATCGATCGCAGGTTCAGCGTCGTGTACTCGATCGTCAGCTTCGAGGTTTTCGGCGGCAGAACCACGCCGCGCGTCGCCGGCACCACCACCGAATTCGCGATGATGCGATCGATCCGCGCCGGCCTTGGAGAGGGCGGCTGCGTCATCGACGGCGGATCGATCAAACTCACCCCGCGCGCGCCGATGAACCAGAGCCGGCCATCCGCTGAGCGAATCGCGCGCTGACTGTTGCTGTACATCGCCAACGGCAGGCCGGCCAGCCCGTCGCCGCGATCGTACTGAACGTACTGAAACATGTGCGGTGCGGTCGGGTTGACCGCCGCGTCGAACTCCTCGCGCCTGAAATGAATGATCCCCATCGAGGTGCCGGTCCACAACGACCCGGCCAGGTCCTCGACAATGCCGGTCACCTGGCCCGGGAAGCCGTTCTTGGTGGAAACCGTGACGAAATGGCCGTCGATCGAGCGGCTCAGGCCCTTCAACCCGCCGAGCCACATCACGCCCTTCGCGTCTTCATAAATCGCGCTGTAGGCGCCGCCGCTCAAACCGTCGGCTTCGCCGAAGAAGTGCACGTCGAGGTTCTTCTCGACCACGGCGACGCGGCCATCGGCGAGCGCCGTCCACAGGCGTCTGGCGCTGTCGGTGAAGAACGCGGTCACCCTGGCACGCGCGAGTTCAGGCGGCAGCTTCGAATCGCTCAGTTGCCCGTCAGACCAGCGCGCCAGCCCGGCTTTGCGATCGTACAGCCACAGACCCTCGCGCCCATCGGAAGCGATCCAGTCGATCTGGTCGAGCCGTTCTACTCCTGGTAGATATGACAGCGTTCCGTTCCTCACCTCGGCGATCGATCGATCGGTCGCGACCAATAGCTTTCCGTGTTCGTCATAGTGCATCGACTGAATGCGCGCGCCATTCAGCGAGATGGAGTCTCGGACCTGGCCGTTCTTGCCCTGGCGGAACCGGATCAGTTCATCGGTGGTGCCGAGCCAGACGTCTCCATCCCGATGCGCGACCAGGTTCGTGACCAGACCGGCATCGGTGATCTGCTCAATACTCTGCCGGATCAAGCGAACCAATCCCTCGGTCAGCCCGACCCAGATATTGCCGTCGCGGTCCTCGGTCAGCGACAGCACGCCATCGTCGCTCAGCAAGCCAGTCAGCGAGGAGGTCTGCTCGATTGCGTCTGAGTCCGTCCTGTCCTTCGCCGGAACCAGCCACAAGCCCTGTCCGAGTGTGCCAACCCAAAGATTGCCGGAGCGATCGGGCAGCAGGCGAATCCCTCGACCACGGATCAGCGGATCGGAAGCGTCCTCGTGACCGACAATCCTGAAACCCCTCACCAGATCGGTGACGTACGCGCGTCCGGTTTCGTCAAGGGCAATCGCCTGCGGCGCGGTCTCGGTTTTCGCAATCTGTTCGAACCGTTTCTGTTTCGGATCCCATCGAAACAGCCCCAGGCCGCTGCTGATCACCAAGTGTGTTTGATCGACGTATCCTGCGGACACTGCGCCGTCGGGATAGTTGACCTTCGCCCACCCGTCCGACGTTTTCGTGAAGAGGCCGCCTCGCCCACCGACCCACAGCGTCCCGTCGGGGCTCTCCATGATCGTCGTAATGCTGCCGACGGTGATCCCGTCCGCTTTCGTGAAGACCTGGAGTTGACCATTGTGGATGTGCGCCAGGCTCCCGCCGTCAAGGCTCGCCCAGATGTCTCCCTCTCTGGACACGAAGAGGATTCTGACGGCGGCTTTGGGAAGCGGCGTCGAACTCAATGAATCCCAAGAGATGAACCGAAGGCCGTCGAACCGGAACAGCCCGTTGTCGGTGCCGACCCACAGATATCCCTCGTGATCCTGCGCCACGGCGTAGACCATGCCTGGGGCCAGCCCGTCTTTCTTGCTCCACGACGTGATGGTGTAGCCGGTCAGCGGCTTTCGCGGGCCGGCCGCAAATGCTGGGTGGCTCGCGCAAAGGCTGATGGCCATCATCAGCCGCAGTGCACATGGGGAAATGCGGCGGAGCGACATCTCGGCCTCCAGGTTGACGGCTAGGACAGGTGGATTATGCCTCGACGCAAGGCCACTGTCGCTGCCGCCGTTCGATCGGCGACCTCGAGCTTATCCAGGATGTTTCTGACGTGGACTTGAACGGTTTCCTCAGTGATTCGCAGCGTGGACGCAATCTGGTGATTGCGCAGGCCGCGGGCCACGAGCTCGAGTACTTCAATTTCTCGGCTGGTCAGGCTCTTCTTTGCCCCGCGCGCCAGAAGCGTCGCCTCAACGTCAGGATGAATCGGACGATGCCCGGCATGTACTTCGCGAATGACGCGAATCAGATCGTCCGAGAGAGCATCTTTGAAGAGATAGGTCACCGCCCCGGCTGCCATCGCGCGGTAAATGTCTTCATCGCCCTGGTGGACGGTGAGCACGATAATCCTGGCACCGGGATCGGTCGAACAAACTGAGGTGATCACCTCAACGCCGCTGGAGGCGCCGAGCTCGAGGTCCAACAGCATGACATCGGGGCGCAGCTGGGTATAGCGCTCGATCGACTCCTTGACCGTCGCCGCTTCACCGACAACCTCGATGTCCGATTGTCGGCCGATGATCAGTCCAATCCCCTCGCGTACAAGGGAATGGTCATCGACGCACAGAACACGAATCGGGTCGGCGCCCAAGCGCCTGAGTGTAGAGTTCGTTTGCCGTGGGGTCAATACACAGCTGCCGTCTGGTCAGTGGCGGTGATGTTCGATCTCTTCGCGATCAGCGACCGCGCGGTCGAGTCGCTCCTTCTGACCGTGGCGGCGCCCGGCTTCGAGGGATGCCTTTCTCGTGGTCGCCGAGCTCACACTGAACAGCGAGAGCAGGCGCTCCACATCCGAACTCTGGCATGTTGGGCAGGCTGGCGTGCTTGAATCGCGAACGAGCGCCTCGAAATCATGCCCGCATCCCCGACACCTGTATTCGTACAACGGCATGTGACTCTCCTCAGTCTGCCGAAATCATCGACGCTCTTGGCACCCGCTGCAACTACTTGGTCCAGGCCGCCCGCAGCCCCGCGCGATCGAGCTCCTTCCCCCGAAGGTACACCTGGGAAATCCGTCGCGAATTCATGATGTCATCGAGCGGGTTGGCGTCGAGCACCATGAAGTCGGCGCTCTTCCCCGGTGTGAGAGTGCCCACAAGATCTGCGAGGCCCAGGGCCTCAGCCGGCCGCTTCGTTGATGCCAGGATCGCCTGCGCCGGCGTCATGCCGAGCCGCACGAAGTTCTCCATTTGCACGTGCTCGTAGTAACCGAAGAATGTTCCGACCAGTCTTCCGGTCGGCCCGAAACCGGCGTCGGCCGACAACGTGATTTGGATTCCTTCGTCAACCAACCGTTTGAAGGTTCTAGCGGTCTGTAGCTGAGCCTGCTGAGCTGCGGTTGGGTTGACTGGGGTGGGGTTCTGTTGGCCAGGCGGCAGATTGGCAGGGTCGCTGAGACGCTTGATCACCGCGGCAGAGACGTGCTCCCGGAAGAATGGATCCTTGTAGTACTCGGGATCGATGCCGGCGCCGCTTGAGGTTCCGTTGACCGCGAGCAGGAAGACGTTCCGCTGCTTCAGCAGCGCGAGCCATTCGTCGTCGATGGCGCCGAAGTGCATCAGCCTCCTGGCCCCGGCGCGGATCAGCATTTTCTGGTCTTCGAGATTGGTGGCGTGCGTGAAGACTCGAATGTCGCGGATTTGCGCTTCATCGAGGACCGCCCGGTAGATCTCGGGCGAGAGCTTCACTTTCGCGCCACGCCGCTCGTCCCGGGCGTCCACCCACATCTTGAGGTTCTGGACGCCCTTGGCCGCTTCCACTTGAACGACCTTGCGGGCTTCTTCGGGGCTGGTGACTTCGTGCATCCCGCCCGCCGAGCCCCACCAGCCTCTGTCGTCCGTGAAGTTCGGGTTCGGACCACCCCCCGGTGTCCCAATGCCGGGCACCACAACATACCGGGCGCCCTCGATCAGTCCCAAACGCTGCTCGAGTTGGACCTGCAGCGCGATGTCTTCCCGCTCGCTCCCCGTGCCAGCCGTTGTCCCGACGCCGTAGTACGCGTGACGATTCAGGTGATCGATCAGGTTCTCGCGCGTCATGTTCTGACTGCCCCAACTCGTGTAGCCCTCCCATCCCAGATGCGAATGAGCATTCACGAGCGCAGGCATGACGGTCTTGCCCGCCAGATTGACCGACCGTGAACCCGCCGGCGCGCGCACGTCGGCTGCCGTCCCGACCTCTTTGATCAGTCCGTTTTGAACGATGAACGCGGCGTTATCGATCGTCGTGCCATCGCCGACAATCAGCCGGGCGCCAGTGAAACGCGTCCCATTGGCTGCTTCGGCTTGTGCCGCTTGTGCTTCAGGCCGTGCACACGCGGTCGTCACGAGCAAGAGGAAGAGACCGCCAATCACCCTCATCCCAGTGCGCATGCAGAGCTCCGAATCATCGGTGCGGGACCGTTCCACGTTTCCCGTCGGCGTCTTTCTCGCAATGGGCTGTTGCGCGACCGACGATCACCGCTTGAGACGCGGGATGAACTTCGTGAGCCCCTGCACAGGCCCCACCTCGCCGGCGATGACGTTCCCCTGAGCATCCGCAGCGACTCCTTCGCCCATCGAACCGTATCCACCCATGCCCGACGCCTGCTTCGAGACGTGCTCCGGGACGAAGTACCACACTTCGCCAGTGCGCGCATTCCCGACGCGAAGCCCTTTCCGCCAGCCCGGGTTGTAGCTGTCGTCGGACTCCGAGTCGATGGCGTACAGAACGTCCTTCGCATCGATGAAGAGCCCGCTGATGCGGCTGAATTGATACCAGGTGTCGAGGTGGGTACCTTGCTGGTCGAAAATCTGGATCCGGCGGTTGCCCCGATCGGCCACGAAGAGGCGCCCTCGGGAGTCCATCGCGAGGGAGTGCGCGCCACGGAACTGGCTGGGTCCATATCCCCACGTGCCCCAGCTCTTGATGAACTTGCCGTCCGCGGCGAACTTCGAGATTCGCCCGACGCCACCCGTTCCAGGTGCGTCGAGGAATTGATCGTTGTGCGCCTCCGCCACGAAGATGCTCCCGTCGGGCGCCACGAGGACGTCGTTTGGCTCGGTGAAATGTGTGGGCGGGTTGCCTGCCTGGCCGGGCGTGCCGAGGACCAGCAGTACTTTGCCTTGCGGGCTGAACTTGGTCACGGTGTGGCCTTTGCCCGCCGCATTGGGAAATTGCTTGAGTTCCGCTGGAGTCGCGGCGCGCGCATCGACGACCCAGACGTTGCCCTGGCGGTCCACGTCCATGCCGTGGGGCCAGAGAATCTGCCCGGCCCCGAAGCTCTGCACGACCTTCCCATCGGGATCCAGTTTGACAATGGGGTTCACATCGGAGCCGGCGCACGAGTTGGCGCCGCAGCGATCCGCGGCCCAGATGTGCTTTCCGTCAGCGTCAACGTTGACCGCACTGACGGACCCCCACTTTCGTCCGTTCGGAAGCGCTCCCCAGTCCCTGACGGTCTCATAAGGGTTCGGGAGTTGGTTCACCGGTTTGATCGCGGCGTGCTCGGGCGGGCCAGACGCGCCGCGCTGCGCCCAGGCGGCCCACGGCATCAATGCGACGAAGGCAGCACAGAGAAGTCCGTTCCACATCCTGATCATCGAAGACCTCCGATCTATGGCTTTGGAAGATACATCTAGGTACTCGCAATGCGGACTCTAGGTCCAGCGCGTGAGCAGGACTAACCACCTTCGCCAAGGCTACGGTGGTCCGCCGAAGCGCTTTGCGCGAAGGCGGAAGTCCTGCACTACGAGTACGGGGAAGTCCTATACGGCGAGGATCCGCAAAAGTCCGTTCAGTCACGGAGGGCAAACGCCACCATGTCGTGGCCGGAGGCAACGGCGACGTACTGCTTACCCTCCACTTGGTAGCTGATCGGCCCCGCGACAATCTGGCCTCCTGGGTTCGCCTTCCATAGGAGGGCGCCGGTGCGCGCGTCGAGCGCCTGGAAGTAGCCTTCCCGCCCGCCGGTAAAGAGCAGGTCCGAGGCCGTGGTCAGGATCCCACTGTCGGTCACGTCGGTCATCTCGAATTTCCACTTCCGCTCGCCGGTCCGGGGATCAATGGCGAACACGGCGCCATTGCCGACCGCTGACGTCCAATTGTTGATGGCGCCGCGACGAAGCGTTGGCGTGGCCGGCGCTCCCGGAACCGGCACGAGTGGTCTTGGGATGCCGCCACCAAAGATCTGACCGGCCCGGTACTCCACCGGCCTCTGGGAATAGAGGCTCCCGTAGTTGTCCCACACCGGAATGTAGAAGAGGCCAGTGCGCGGGCTATACGAAGGCGAGTACCAGTTGGTGGCACCTTGATTCCCTGGGAACGTGGGGCTGCCTTCCGGCTGCGGCGTCTGGATCGGCCGACCACTGGGCGTGAATCCGCTCATCCAGTTCACCTTGACGAAAGGTTTACCCAAGAGGAAGTTCCCGTTGGTCCGATCCAGGACGTAAAAGTTGCCGTTGCGGTTCGCCCACATCATCAGCTTGCGAGGTGTGCCCTGCCACGGCATATCGACGAGCACCGGAATCTGCACCGAGTCGTAGTCATACCCGTCGTTGGGTGTGAACTGATAATGCCATTTGAGCTTGCCGGTATCGGCGTCGAGCGCGACGACTGAATCCGAGTAGAGGTTGTCGCCCTCACGTACCTTGGGATTCCAATCCGGCCCGGGATTGCCGACACCCCAGTAGGTGAGATTGAGCTCGGGGTCGTAGGAGCCGGTGAGCCAGACGGGCCCGCCGCCGGTTTCCGCCGACTTGTCCGGCCAGCTTTCGTACCCGGGCTCCCCCGGCCGGGGGATCGTATTGAATCGCCAGATCTCTTTTCCGGTCCGGGGTTCAAACGCCGCGATGAAGCCGCGAATGCCGTACTCCCCTCCCGCCACGCCGACCACAACCATGTCCTTGATCACGAGCGGCGCCATCGTCAACGAATAGCCGTCGGCGTAATTGGGTACCACGTTCGTGACCCACTCTTGCCGCCCGCTCTTCGCGTTGATGGCAATCAACTGACCGTCAAGCGTACCCAAGAACAGCGTGTCGCCGAGAATGGCCAGGCCGCGGTTCACCGACCCGCAGCAGGGTTTGATATCCGCCGGCAGCGGGTGCCGGAACATCCAGAAGACGCGCCCGGTCTTGGCGTCGAGCGCGACGACGTCGTTGATCGGCTGGGTGAAATACATGATGCCGTCGACGACAAGCGGCGTGGCCTCGAAATTCTGGAGCGACTGGTCGGCCTGAAACGCCCACTTCTGCTCGAGGTTCTTCACATTGTCTGGCGTGAGCTGGGTCAGCAGACTGTGCCGGTGACTCGCGTATCCGCCCGAGTAGGTCAGCCAGTTTTGTGGTTCCGCGGCGGCGCGCAGCAAACGCGCCGAGGTGACTTGGGCGCGGATGCCCAATGGAACCAGTGCGATCAGACTAACAAGCGCGAGCGCAAACCGTCGGGTCATGGCCGTTCCCTTATTGGTGTGGCGATTGTCGGTATCCGAAGCCACGAAGCTCACGAAGGATCATTTGGAAAATCACTATGGACATTGGCGCTAGCCGGGCGGCGGTCCCTGCCGCCCGCCCTGCGGCGGCCCACCCTGCACCGGCGCACCCTGCGGCGGCGCGCCCCGTCCCCCACGCCCGGCCGGTCTGAGCGAGCCGAGATACGCGACGACGTCGGCAAGTTCCTGGGGAGAGAGTTTGTCCTTGTAGGACGGCATCGACGATGCCGTGAGAATCTGAAAGTCGCGGAGATCGGTTTTCGAGACCGACAGCAGCTGCTCTTGATCGGTGATCAGCTGAATGGTGTAGGTGTCTTCATTCAGGCGGCGGCCGCTGACCGTCCGTCCGTCTTTCATGACGATGCGCACGGGCCGGTTGATGGGCATCATCACGCTGCTTGGATCCAGGAGCGCTTGCTGCAGCGCCGCTGCATTCCGCGAGCTTCCGATCTCGCTCAAGTCCGGCCCGACGTGCGAGCCCTTCCCGTTCACGCGATGACACGTCGCGCAGCGCCCGGTTCCTTCGAAGACCATCTGACCTGGCGACACGTTGCCGCTGGCCACCGGTTTCGCGTTGAAGTCGCGCATATTGCGGATGAAGGCGATGAGCGCCGTCAGCTGGGCAGGCTCGAATTTGCGGCCTGGCATCGACGTGCCCTGAAGGCCGTCTGTGACGACCCGTCGCAGGTCGTCATCCGAGGTTGCGTTGCGAAAGCGGCCGCTCCGAAGGTCGACGCCAGATACCTGATCGCCGTTTGGACCATGACAGGTCGAGCACTGCGCGGCGTACACCACCGACCCGGATTGGATGTCGGCCTCGGAATAACCGCCGGCGTGCTGATCGGCGGCCGGCTGGGTTTGCTGTGCCGAGAGGCCAACAACGAGCGCAAGCGCTGCCGCGGCGGCCGCGGCCAAGGTCCAAGATCGATAGGGCCGACGCGTTCGCATCGCTTCCTCCTGTGATCGACGGCAGGACTAAAGTCCTGCGCTACGAGTATCTCGAAAAGGCCGATACAACATCGCGCTTCCCGTGGCAATCCGTCAAGGGCAAAAGGAATGAGTAGTGAGAGGACGCGCGACGCCGTGACCCCGTCGCGAAGCCGGGGTCACGGCTCGAACATTAGAAGTCGAATTGGCCGCCGAGCTTGAACATCCGCGCCTGCAGCACCTGCGCCGGACGGAGCCAGGTCGAATTGATAATGTAGTTGCTGCCCAGCGTGCCGTTCTGCGTGTAGACCCAGGCACTATTGAACATGTTGTAGACGTCGACGTTGACCAGCAGGCGCTTTCCTCCGCTCATGGTGATGCGCTTCGAGAGCCGGAGATCGAGCTGATTCAGCGGCTCCTCGAGATGCTGCCCGGTCTGGAACAGGCTGAAACTGGTGTTTGCCGCTGCAACCTGCGCTGGCGTGGACCCGGGTGCCGTGGTAATGGTCCACCCGGCCGCGTTCGCAGTCGGCTGGGTGACGGTCCAGGTCGCCGCACGGGAAGGGCCCGGTGTGCGCTGGTATGTCGCGGACAAATTGAGACCCCACCAGGGCAGCGACTGCGAGGCGATGAACTTCCAATCGGGCCGGAACGGTGTCACGGTGTGGCAGAACGAGTTGCCAGTGATGGGGTTCTTCTGCAGCGTCTGAGGGCTGGCGATCGCCGCGAGATAGCAGTTGTCGGTGATCGCGCGGTCGGCGTTGAGCCCCCCCTGGACGGTGGTGCCATGGGACGACCGCACGTTGACAGTGAGATCGTAGCCATGGTTGTAGACGATTGGCTTCGCCGACGACCCAGCATTGTCGAGATGACTCCTGGTGAAGTCTTGAACGTTCTTCTGCGGAGTCAAGAAGGACTCGGGCGTCCGCTGGTAGATGTCGCACAGCTGCCATCCGCCACCGTCTGGGAGACGTGAGTCAGTTGGCGTCGTGATGCAGTACGGACCGATGTAATTCGACGGGCCGAGGTTGAGGTCGTCGGTAATGACCTGGTTGCCCGCCGTGTTGCGGCGATAGTAGTTGAAGCTCACCGACACACGCGGCAGCAGCTCGTGCTGCACGCCGCCGGAGAACTCCCACGAGTAGCCGCGATGGCCGTAGCCCATGGTCACGCCCTGAGCCGTCGTGGTGTTGCTCGTCACAAGTTGGCCGAACGTGGAGCTGCCGAGGGGCGCCATCTCGTCCTGCTGAAGGCCGGTGGAAGGATCGATCGGGGCGTTCGGGTTGAAGTCCTTGTCCTGCACCGAGCCGTCCGGATTGAAGATCGTGAAATCCCGGCTGTTGTCCGTCCACGTGAGGCTGGCCGTGGACGTCAGTCTGCCCACGTCATTGAGGTTTCCGGCGGTGGTCACGGTTTCGGCGTTCAGGTACTTCGAAGCGCCAACCTTCAGCGCAGTCTTCCCGTTGCCGAACAGGTCGTACGCAAAGCCAAGCCGGGGGCTCAGATCCGTCCAGCTCGGCGCTTGCTGCTCTGGCCGGTTGTTGTCGTAAGTGATCGACCGCGTCCACTTGTTGGGGAGAACAGCCGACGTGTCCGGCGCTGCCTCAAACCAGTCGAACCGCAAGCCGGCGGTGATGGTGGCCCGCTTGTACGTCATCCGGTCGCTGACCCAGAATCCGTTGTCGCCCTTGATCCTGTTGAAGTTGTCCGTGGGAAGGGCCAGCGTGACCTGATTCGGACCGTAGCCGGTTTCGTCGGCGTTGACGCCGTTCAAACCGATGTTCCCGAATCGCATCTGCGAGACGCCGCCGTTGTCGCGTGTCGTGATGACATCGTACGATCCCAGGTTGCCGTTGAGACCGCCGCTCAGGCTGTGCGTCCCGGTGACCCAGGTCAGCTTGGCCGTGTAGCTGTTCAAACTGGAGATGTTCCGCTGCAGCGAAAACGTCGGCGCGTTGAAGGTTATGCCCTTTGTCTGGTCGTTGATGCGGAACGCGGTGCCGGGCGTTTCCTTCTGGTTCGTGTAGTCCCATTCGACGTTGTAAAGCCCCCAGCCGGCTTCGAGCAGCAGCCGCTGGGTGAGCGTCGATGACCACTTCACATTGCCCACCCACTGATAGGGCAGACACTGGCACGACGATGCCTCGGGGAGGTTCGTCGAGCTCACGCCAATGTGGCCGATGAACTTCGTCTGTTTGTCGACGTAGCCGGTGATCTTGTTCTTGTCGCTCACCCTCCACGTCAGGCGGTTCAGGAAGCTGGTCTGGCGGTTGTCGTCGAACCCCGGGCGACTGTTGTCGGGCGCGTACTTGTAGGGGTTCGGATCGGCGTCGTAGAACGTGTCGGTGACGGTCTTGGTGACGCCCAGCCAGCGCGGGGTCGTGAGGAACCAGAGCCGATCGCGCTTGATGGGTCCGCCGAACACAGGATTGAAGTCGTAGACATGCTGGATCTTGCTCACCGCCGTGATCTGGGAGTCTTGGAGCTGCTGGCTGAGGTTCTCTGCGTTCCAGGCGTCGCCGCCAGTGTAATTGGTGGAAATCGTGCCCCTGAACGTATTGCCGCCTTCACGCGGTACCACGTTGACGCGAAGGCCCGCCTGGCCCATCTCGGCCGAGTCGGCGCCCGTGTTGTAGCTGATCTCCTGGGCACCGCCGTCGTTCTGGAACAGGCCGTACTGCCCCGAGGCGACGACGACGCTGACGCGCATGCCGTCCACCGACGTCACCGATGCTGTCGAACCGCGATAGCTGAGCGGGTACTGGTCGCCCTGCGACGATCCACCAACGTCCCTTACCACTGCCTGCGCCGATCCTTGCAGCGAGGTGCCGGGAATCAGAATGCCGACCGTCTGCAGGTTCTTCGAAATCGGCGCGACGTCAAGTATTTCGCGCGTCATGACCGTCACCGACGAAACCGTCTGCAGGTCCACGATCGGCGAGGCGCCGGTCACGGTAACCGTCTCCGCCAGGGCGCCAACCCGCAGCTCGGCGTTGACCGGCAGTGTCGTCTCCGCGTTCAGCACAATACCGGTCCGCTCGACCTTGTTGAAGCCTTCGAGCGTGAACGTCACCGTGTACGGGCCGGGCACGAGCTGAATGATCTTGTACTGGCCCTGCCCATCCGTCACCGAAGCACGGCTCTTCTCAATCAGCGCCGGACTCGAGGCCACAACGGTGACACCCGGCACCACGCCCCCGCTCGAGTCTTTCACCACTCCGGCAATAGCCGTCTCCTGCGCCAGGGCCGCCGTTGCGAAGCCGAGGATCAGGCACACAGTCAACATGACGAGTTGCGACGCAGCACGCATGAGATTCTCCCTTACACAGCAAGACTCGCCCACGCCCTGACGACCTGGTCTTTTCGGTTGGCGGGTAGTCTCGTGCCGTAAACCTGGTGCGTCAATACCTGCAAACCGGTAGTGCGACGCGAATCGCTGCCGTTTGGCGGCCCTACCTTTTTCCAGTAATTGACGCGACCACGCCTGGCCCTGATAATTCAGAAAATTTCATGTCGACCTACTCATCTTCAGCTCTTTGGATCTCGAGAGGATCTCGTGTGCGATCACGATATCGCCCCTCCGGATCGATGAGAAGCTCAGTTGCCCTCATGGAGCACTCACTGCAGGACGCCGATCTCGCTCGCCACCGATCGATTCTTCTGATCGACGACGATACGGAGCTCATCGAGCGGCTCGGCCGGTCCTTTCCGGATCATGGCTACCATCTGGATGTCGAGATGAGCGGCCCGAATGGCCTTCGCCGGGCCCTGGTGGAGAAGCACGACCTCGTCGTCTTGAACGTCAGGCTGCCGTTTCTCGAGGGCTTCGAGGTGCTGCGGCAACTTCGACGTCAGAGCCAGGTGCCGGTGATCCTCTTGACCAATGGATCGAGTCAGCAGGATCGAATCGCGGGTCTCGAAGCTGGCGCCGACGATTACCTGTCAAAGCCGTTTGATGCCCGGGAACTGGTCGCGCACATCCGCGCCGTTTTACGGCGCTCCGGCGACAACACCGCACCGCAGGACGCGGTGATTCAGGTTGGCAGCCTGCGGTTGAATGCGGCGAGTCGCGAGATCTGGCGCGGCACGGAACCGGTCGAGACCACCTCGACCGAATTCGATCTACTCGAGCTGTTGATGCGATCGGCAGGCCGTGTCGTCTCGCGTGAGCGCATCTCAGCCATTCTGTATCATCGCGAAATCTCAGCCGACGAGCGGGGCATCGACGTCCACGTCAGTCACCTGCGCAAGAAGCTTGGCCAGGCTGGCCGGCCTCTCATTCGCGCGATTCGCGGAGTGGGCTATCTCCTGTCGCCACCCGACGACTAGGCACGCCGATCACTTCACGATCGTGCATTCGCCGTAATACTGCTCCGGTCGCGAGGTGAAGCCCGGGAGCGACACCTGTGTGTACTCGTGTCGGGTGTGCACCGCTTGCAGCTTCCCATCACGGGTTTCCTCCGGAAAAATCGTCGTCAGATATAGGGGCCCCTCGCGGAATGACTGCACGAAATGAAGCGTCCCGCTCGACAGTCGGACGATGATGTCAGAAGGGCCAAACGCACCGATCACTCGCGCCGTCCCGTCGTCGGCGTTGACGGTGTCGAAGCCGATGGACAACTTCGCGACTTTCGTCTCCGCCTCGGCCGCACCTTTGTTCCAGGTCCCGGTCGCCATCACCGTGAACTCACACTTCACGCTCTCGGCCCGGGCCAGCTTTTGAGCCGCCGGGCCTTGCGCATCGAGGCCCGATTCAACGGGCAGCAGGGCACAGAGAAGGCCGACGGCTGGGACGAATCTCTTGATTGACATGGTTGACTCCCGCTCACGAACGCCGGCGCTGAGAATTGACGGAAGTGTACAGGGAACGTGATAATCACCGACACGTCCATGCGCCTGTCGCTCGCTCTGGCGTCACTGGTCCTTGGCACCAGAATACTCAGCGGCTGGCAGGCGCCAGTCGAGGGCAAGCTCCTCGAGCAACTCCAACGCCTGTTTCCTTCAGCTTCGACGTTTTCCCCGAGGACGGGATCCCCGCCCCACTTCAAAGCCTACAAGCGCGAGCCGTCTGGCGCACAGACTCTTCTCGGTCTCGCGTTCTGGACGACGGAATTGGAGCCGCTGGAACGCGCCTACGACGGTCCGATCAAGATCCTCGTCGGAATGGATCCGAACGGAATCCTGAGCGGAATCGTGGTGGCGAACCATCACGAACCGTACGGCTATTTTTCGGTAGATCTCCCGGCGTTCGCGGCGCAATTCGTCGGCAAGGACATCCGCGACCCCTTCAAAGTCGGCGCCGACATCGACGCGGTATCGCGGGCTTCGATTTCGATTACCAGTGCGACGCGCGCAGTCAGGAATAGCGGACGCCGAATTTCCAGGGAAGTCTTGAATTCGGCGTCTGCCACGAAGTGAGGATTAAAACGGCTGCCTCTCTACTGCTGCGCGCCGGGCGCGCGAATCTCAGAGGCCGGGAGGGCGTAGGTGACATACGTGCCTCCTCCCGTTCCCTGGCCGTAGACGGCGATGTTGATGTACTGCCTTCCGTCACTCCCGAGATAGGTCATTGGCGAGCCGCTGACGCGATTGGGCATCAGCACAGTGCCGATTTCCTTGCCGCTCTGTTTGTCGTAGGCGCGGAGCATCGCTCCAGCCGGCCGTCCGGGAGGTGAGGTGCTCACGAGATCACCGAGCACCACCATCGTCTTGGTGATCATCACGCCGGTATCAATGCCGGCTTGTCCGGTCTTCTCCGGGTAGTTGATGCCGAGCCGCTGGAGCGCGTTCCGGTAGTTATCCGGAGTGTCGCCGTTCGGCACCTGGAATTTCAACGTGCCGGTATTCAGATCGATCGCCGCCAGCACGCCGTAGGGCGGTTTCACGATCGGGAATCCCTCGAGACCGGCGGTCATACCACCCCGTCCGCCGCCGCCACCGGCTGCCCCAACCGGAGGAGCTGCGCCGCCTCCGCGTGCACCGCCGCCGGGAACTCCAGTCTGAGCCGCGCCGCCGGCGCCCGCGGCGCCACCACCAGCTCCGCGTCCGCCGCCCGGCGCCCCAGCGGCCGGGCCCCTGCCCGCCGCCGTCGGCCGACCGGCTCGCCCGTACGGAGATTCCCACCACGGGATACGGTTCTTCGCCTGATGCTCCGGTCCCCAGAGCTCGAGCTCCTCGGGGCCAAAAGCTGCCGCCGAGACATTCGCATTCCCGGCCTGGCCATAAAAGATTGCGGTTTCGGGGTCGAAGGCGGCGCCGGGCCAGTTGATTCCACCAAACAGGTTGCCGTGGTTGATTCCGCCGCTGGGCCATTTTCCGCCTGGACCAGAATAGGTCGGCGGGATGAACGGCGTCTCCTCCCACCGGAAGCCGCCGGTCCTGAGATTCTGGAGGGCACGCGCGCGGAGCGCCGGCGTGAAGTCAATCAGATCCGATTCCGCGACGTATGTCCGCGAGTACGGTGGCGGCTTGGTGACAAAGGGTTGCGTCGGTGATGTCTTCTCACCCGGCACATCGGTCTGCGGGACGGGCCTCTCGACAATCGGCCAGATCGGTTCTCCGGTGATCCGGTCGAACGTGTAAAGCCAACCCTGCTTGGTCGGCTGCGCGACCAGCTTGCGCGGCCGTCCGTCGATCGTCGCGTCAATCAGCAGCGGCGCTGACGAGATGTCGTGATCCCACAGCGGATGATGCACGAGCTGGAAGTGCCACTTCCGAATGCCCGTCTTCAAGTCAACGGCGACGAGGCTCTCGGCGAACAGGTTATTGCCCGGCCGGTTGCCGCCGTACTCGTCCATGGTCGGCGTTTCCACCGGGAGATAGGCGAGGTTCGCTTCAGGGTCCGCGGTGATCGGCGCCCAGACGCCGTTGTTGCCGGTCCACTCCCACGACCCGTTCTCCCAGGTGTCGTTGCCGAATTCCCCCGGCTTGGGGATGGTGTTGAAGCGCCAGAGCTGCTTGCCGGTCCTGACGTCGAATGCCCGGGCCAGACCTTTTGCGTTCATGCTGAAGTTGTAGCCAACGCCTTCCTGCATGGACGAACCGACCAGGATCACGTCGCCGACCACCGTCGGTACTGCGTGCTGGCCGATTTCGCCCTTCTCCAGATCAATTTGCTTGTCTTTGCCAACGACCACGCCGACCTTGAGGTCGAGGACGCCGTTCTTCCCGAACGACGCAATCGGGTTCCCGGTCTTCGCGTTGAGCTCGATCATCTGATAGCCGGTCGTCAGATAGATGATCCGCTCGTCGCCGCGACCATCAGTCCAGTAGGCAACGCCACGTCCCGAATATTGCCGCGGCGACCAGCGGTTGGCGCGATCGCCCTCCTGGTAGCGATGCACCCAGCGCAGCTCGCCGGTCCGTCCGTCGATCGAGATGGCGGCTTTGCCGGCCTGTCCCGCCGTCGTGTAGAGCGTTCCCCGGATCGCAATCGGTGCGCCCTGCAGTTTCTGCTCCGGCCGGGCACCCAGGTTGTCCGTCTTCAACGTCCACGCGACTTCGAGCTTGCTGAAATTGGCCGCGCCGATCTGGTCCAGAGGCGAGTACTTGCTGCCGCGCGTGTCGGCGAGATACATCGGCCAATCACCAGCCTTGGTACTCGGCTGCCCGGTGGACTGTCCAGAAACCCTTGGCGGTGTCGCCCAGATCAGCGCGACGACGATACAGGCGAGCGCCGGCACGATCCCTACGACTTTTCGTGACATATGTTGACTCCGTTACAGCGGCGGAAAGTGCTACGACACAAGCCGGACGGCCGGGTCAGCAATCGAACGGCCCGCGGAACGCGATCAGCCGGCGGATCAACGAAGGTCTGCCGGTCGATTGAGTTTCGATTCGCTCGGAGGTAGATCCTCGGGCCGTCGCATACCGACCTTCGGGTTTGCGCCCAGCTTCAGCAACAACTCCGCCGTGTCGAGACGGCGGTTGTAGGTGTTGGGATACAAAACACCGTCCGCGATGATCCAGGGCGTCCATCCGAGCTTGTTCGGCACGTCCATCTTCGCGCCCTTGCTGACGAGATATTGAACGACCTCGTTCGCTCCGCGGTGCGCGGCGCCATGCAGTGCCGTGTCGCCATTCACATCGGCAGCATTGACGTCGTTGCCAAGCTCGAAACACAGCTTCACCGCTTCGAGCGCTTCTTCATTGGTTCCTGCGCTTTCGCCGACCTGCCAGATACCGACACCGGCCGCCGCCATCAAAGGCGTCGCACCTTCGTCGGTCGAGATTGACGCATCGGCGCCGTGCGCCAACAGCAGACGCATGTACTCGAGGTCGCCAAGCTTGGCGGCCTGAAGGAACGGCGTTGACCCGACCCGACTCAGGATATTCCGCGCACCGTCGCCGGGCTCCCGCGTCATGCGAATGTTGGGATTCGCGCCCTTCTCCAGCAGTTTGTTCGCAAGCGTCAGGCTATCCAGATTTCCAGTCGGCACCGGCGGAGGTAAACCGTGCTGGATCGGCGGGCGCCGTGTCCACGCGAGCTGGTGGAGAGCTGTCCAGCCGGCGTCGACGGCGTTCGGATCGGCGCCCTTCTCCAGGAGCAGCGCCGCGAGCTCGAAATGCGCGTTGGTGATCGCCAGCATCAGGGCGTTCGTGGTACCCGAACCCGGTGTGCGGCGACTTCCGGTGTTGAAGACCGCCAGGAGCTGCCTGATATCGGCGTCGGGGCGCTCGGCGATCACAGGCGCTGGCTCGTCGACGGACGGATCGGCGACGGCCGTACCGCGGCCCCTACCAGCTGCGGCTGCTGGCGCGCTCGGCATCGGAGCTCCCGCTCTTCCGCCCCGCCCGGCCGGCTGGTTGCCTCCGGCCGGCCCACCCCTCCCCGCCGCCATAGCGGACCGTGTCCCGCCCGGCTGAATCGTGTCATTCGCGCTCGCACCGGCAGCGATCAACGCATTGACCGTCTCGATCGCCCCCGCACGCACCGCAAACAGGAGCGGCGTGAAGCCGCCGGTTGATCTCAGGTTGATGTCAGCGCCGGCCGCCATGAGCGCACTGACGGTACTCGCGTGATTCTCCGCCGCCGCCCACATGAGCGCAGTCTGACCGCGGGTCTTTTCCGCGGCGTTGACATCGACGCCACTGGCGATCAGCACCTTCACGGCATCGACCTTGCCCGTTCGAGCCGCGGTCATCAGCGGGGTTTCGCCCTCTGCCGAGGTCGCATTCGGATCGGCACCGGCTGCGATCAGCTTCTGGATGATGCTGGCATTGCCGTTCAGCGCGGCCACCGAGAGCGGGGTCACGCCATAGCGGTTGGCAGGCTTCGCATTCGCTCCGGCCTTGATCAGAAGATCGACGATGTCCGGGTTGTCACGCTGAACCGCCCAGTGCAGGGCGGTCGTCCCGTCGGGTTGAGCGGCATTCACATCGGCGCGTTGCTGGATGAGCGACCGCACTGCGGCAGCGTCCCCCAGCTTTGCGGCGTTGACAAGGCGCTCATCGCCGGCGGCGAAGAGGCCGATCGTGGCGACCATCAACACGATCAACGACGTGGACATTCGATTAATGAGGCGATCCATAGGGTTCAACGCTTGGCGGAACGCGATCCGCACCTACACACCTGACAACGGTTCCAGATCGAGCCTGCCAGTGCTGTCGCCGAACTGCTCGACCTCCACGCCGACCTTCTCGAGCAGCGCCATGTGAAGGTTGTTCATCGGCGTATCCTTCGGGAACCGCAAGTGCCGCCCGCCCTTCAGCCGGCCGCCGCCGCCGCCGACCACGACGAGCGGCAGGTCGATATGCGAATGCTGATCGGAGTTGCTCAGGCCACTGCCCTGCAGAATCATCGAGTGATCCAGCAGCGTGCCGTCGCCGTCGGGCGTCGAACGCAGCTTCTCGGCCAGGCGTGCGAGCAACGAGATGTGATACGCGTTGACCTTCGCGCACTTCGCCAGCTTGACCGGGTCGTTCTGGTGGTGCGAGATGGAATGATGCGCTTCCGGGACGCCGATGAAGGGATACGGCCGATTGGTCTGCTCCCGGCCGAGCAGCAGCGTGAAGACGCGGGTGACGTCTGCCTGAAAAGCCAGCGCCGCCAGGTCGATCATCAGCTTGGCATGCTCATCGTACCCGTCTGGCGCCCCCACCGGGCGACCCGGCAGCTCGATCAATGCTTCGCCGCTTTGCTTCTCGGCGACCTGGATCCGGCGCTCGATCTCGCGCATCGAATCGAGGTACTCCGCGACTTTCACGCGATCACTGGCGCCGAGCCGGTTCTGCAGCGTGAGAACCGCCTCCCGCACCGAATCGAGGATGCTGCGATCCTCGCGGACCTGTCCCAGGCGTTGCTCCGGGGTTCCGCCGTCGCCGAACATCCGCTCGAAGACGATGCGCGGGTTGACTTCCATCGGCAGCGGCATCGTCGGCGTGCGCCACGAAATCGTATTCCAGTAGATGCAGCTGTAGCCGTTGTCGCAGTTGCCGACCAGATAGTTCTGCTCGAGCGCCATTTCAATCGAGAGCAGCCGGGTGTCCTTCCCCAGGGCCTGGGCGGCAATCTGATCCACGGTCACGGCATTTTGAACGTCGGCGCCTTCGGTGCGCTTTGGGTGGACACCCGACAGCCACACAGTCTGTCCACGCGAGTGCTCGCCGTTACCGTCGCCGAACGATTCGGCCTGCTTTTGACTCAAGCCGGTCGGCACAATCAGCTGGTCCTTGAACGGCGCGAGCGGGCTGAGCGTTGGCGAAAGCTCGTCGAGGACGCCGCTCTCACCGGCTGGTGTCCATGCGCTCATCGTGGCGCCGTTGGGGGTGTAGATGAATCCCAGGCGGCGGACCGGCTTTGCCGGAGTGTCAGCTAGCGCTGACGCCGCCGGTACCATCGAATCGAGCAGCGGCAGGGCGATGGTGACGCCGATCCCGCGCAGGAACGTCCGTCTCGGCAGCGCCATCTTGGTTAAAAACATGTGTCCTCACTTCACTCGCATTTGGAACGGCGCACTCTGGGCCACGCCGAGGATGAGCGACGAGAGCTTGTAGTTGTCGGCGGCCGCAGTTCTGACGACCTGGCGAACGGCCGGCGCGTCGTAGTACTCAAGGCCCCGGCCCAGGGAGTAGACCAGCAACTTCTCGGTGACGGTTGAGACCACCTGGTCGGGCCGGCCGACGAGCCAGTTGCGCAGGCCATCGGGACCATCGAGTGTCGACCCATCGGGCAGAACGGCGGACGCGTCGATCGGCCGGTCGCCTTCGCGGGTCCGCCATTGCCCGGTTGCGTCGAAATTCTCGAGCGCAAATCCCAGCGGATCCATCTGCGCGTGGCAGCTCGCACACTCCGGACTGGCGCGATGCTGTTCCATGCGCTCGCGGAGTGACAGCACTCGGCCGCCGCTCTCTTTTTCCTTGAGTGGTGGAATATTGGGCGGCGGCTGCGGCGGCGGCGATCCGAGAAGGTTGTCGAGGATCCACTTACCGCGCGCCACCACCGTGGTCCGATCGGCGAGCGACGTTGCCGTGAGGAAGCCGCCCTGCCCCAGGAGTCCTCGGCGGTGGCCGTCGGTCAGGGGCACGCGCCTGAAGTGACTGCCGTAGACGTTGGGGATGCCGTAGTGCTTGGCCAGCCGCTCATTGATGAACGTGTAGTCGGCCGTGAGGAACTCGAGCAGGCTTCGATTCTCGCGCAACACACTGTCGAACAGCAGCTCGGTTTCGCGCCGGAAGTCCAGCCGCAGGTTCTCGCCGAAATTCGGAAAGAGATACTCGTTGGGCGACGAGCCTTCAATCGTTCGCAGCTGCAGCCACTGGCCGGCGAAGTTGCTCGACAACGCCTCCGCACGCGGATCGGCAATCATCCGACGCACCTGCTGCTCGAGCACGCCCTTCTTCCTCAGCGTGCCCTTGATCGCCGCATCGAGCAGTTCATCGTCCGGAATACTGCTCCAGATGAAGAACGAGAGCCGCGAGGCGAGGTCGAGGTCCGATACCTGATACGCCTGGCCTGACGCGACGTTGGCCGGCTCGCTTTCGACACGGAACAGGAACTCCGGGCTCATGAGCAAGCGCCGCAGCGCCATTTCGATGCCGCCCTCAAAGCCGGAAGCGGCCCGTGCGTCGTGGTAGAAACTCACCAGGACGCCGACTTCGG
>Ga0111539_10001750_pt1 | contig 28842 bp, 34 predicted proteins | sample RhiMethybrSRZTD1_FD_79667 | JGI IMG/M metagenome (GOLD analysis project Ga0111539, IMG submission 79667) | Populus rhizosphere microbial communities from Tennessee, USA - Rhizosphere MetaG P. TD hybrid SRZTD1 (version 2) (version 2) | ecosystem: Host-associated > Plants > Roots > Rhizosphere >...
AATAATTTCATTTTCTTTTAATTTTTTGATTGTCGAAAGTTTAACATCATTGATTATTGATGGATAAGTCGGAAAAACCAAGAGTGTTAGGTTTTTTGTGTCTCTAGACATTTTCAGAATTTTAAGTTTGGTATTTAATTGCTTAGCGAGTTCAATGTCTGAGTGATATCTTCTCGATCTTTTGCATTGGGTGTATTCTCCAAATACAATATTAAATCTTGTTTTGCTTCTTGATTCCGATTTAATTGCAATCTGGAAAAAGCACGATTTTTATAAATTGGCCCGTATCGATGGGGGTTAAGATTTATTGCTTGTGAATAATATTTCTCAGCGTTTTGATAATCTTTGCTCTTTAAATAAAAATTTCCTAAACCTCTTAATGCTAAAAAATAACTAGCATTTATTTTAAGGGCTTGATTAAAACAATGTATACATTCTTTATTGTTATTTTCACTATAACAACTTCCAAGCAATGACCATGCATAGGCATTGTTTTTATCAATGCTAACGGATTCATTAACTTTTTTAATCGCAGTGTCTATATTCCCATTGAAAAAATCTCGTTCTGCTTCGAAGCATAGGCGATAGGATTGGCTCAGTGTTACCTCGTTTTGGGATAATAAATTTCTCATATCATTAGGTATTATTATAATAGAAATATTATCTTCTTGATTCCACTCTGAAAAAAACTGGGATTCAGGTATAGAACCAGTGGTATCTGGTAAGGGAATGTATGTTAAAATTCTTTTTTCTGTATCATCGTATCCAGAAATTATCAATGCATGTTGAGGTAGATCATATAAACCTGGAAAAATAACAATAGGAGGAATCCCCTGATTTATCCTTTTTTTAAGATCTAGAATTGTGCTTTTATGAAAAAAAGGAAAAAAATTACTTTTTTCAGCAATTTCTATTCCATCGATAATATTGGGTGCTTTAGAGAAATTTTTATTATAGTTAAAATTGGTAAGATCTTCTCCCCAATATTTCAGTACTACTGCAATTACTAATGGGACAGCCGAAGTATTTTGGTCTATTAATGGCAAATTTAAATCGTGAGATAAATTACCGTGCAATTATAACAAGATAACTTTACATCAAATAAAAACTATCCCATCCTTTGTATTAAAGAGATCTAATCAATTGTCAAATAGGTCTGATAGACAAATATAATATCTTCCAATATACTAATTGTAAATCTGATGATTATTGTTTTGAATGTGACCAAATAAAATATAATTCCATCTAAAAATAGTTATACAAAATCTTAAGACAATAAAGTAAAAAATGAAGGAGTATAGTTTGGTTTAGTAGTTCCTCCTAATCACGGTAACTAAAACAGGGAATTTTTATTTATATATCTTGAATTTAAAATAATTTTTTTGATTGTTTAAATAATCTATAAACTATTGGATAATAAACATTATTCAAATTAGATTTAAATTTTAATATTAATTTACTATCTTTTTTCAGAAATCATACAAGTTTAATTTTTGTTATTTAAAAATCTTTTTCATACATATTTATTTGACTTTTAATTAAAATTTGTATTATTTATGTTGAATATTTTTACTAAAGGAAATATGATGTAATAAAACCCCATTCCAAAATTTGATTATCGCTATTATTTTAGCAAAAATTATCTCACAATATTAATCTTTTCTAAAATGATAAATTAAAGTCAGTAATTAGGTGGTTGACAATGGTAAAATTGGTTATAATTGTTTCCTCTAATAGAAGTTGAAAGGATTTTTGTAATAGAATGGCTTTATAAGCGCGGTTTCCCTCGAAAATATCATTAAAATAATTTTACAAGAACTAGTATCAAAATTTTTATAACTTATGATAAATTTTTAACTTGCTAACCTTAAGAAATTAGTGAAGATAGATTTGCCTTCAAATCCACTTTTTTCAGGATGAAATTGAACCCCGAAAATGTTTCTTTCCTTATGTTTAAAGACTTCATGTTTAGATTCGGATGATGAGCATAGTAGTTCTAGGTGAGAAGATAATCTATAGATCGCATATCTGTGACTTTGATATGCATAGATTGAAGATTTATACGGTAAAAAAATATTATCAGTAATAGATGTAATTTTAACCAATCCATGAATAGTATTTTTTAATTTAATTAAGGAACCACCAAAAAATAAATTGATCAACTCTGCTCCATAACAAATTCCTAATAATGGAAGGTCAGATCTATTGCAATATTCAATTATTTTATTATTTTTGCTATTCGTCGCTCTATTATACATTCTTCTTCCTGATAATATAATCGATCTATATGATGATAATTCTTCGATCTTAATTTCTGAATATAATTTACATTTGAATGATAGACCCAATTCATTAACGATACGAGCAATATCGTTTACAAAGGGGGAAGTATTATTTACAATCAATAACTCCATAAGGATAACAGATTATGTAGAAAATTTATACGTTAAGACGAACATGTGGCTAAATTTGCTAGTCGTTTAGATATCAAAAAAACAGCAACTGAAATAGGAACTGTAGATGTATCTTTATCTAAGTCATATGTTTTTCCTTTAATATTAAATTTTAATGGTGTATTAATTGAAATATCCACATTCCTATCATTCTCAAAAAAACAAGAATCATTCAGTGGATCAAATTTGTCTAGGTCATAACATACGATCTTGGTAAGTCCACTTTTACCATTTAAGGATCCCACCATTCTAAAAATCCGATGAATGTCAGTAGTCACTTGTGGGTCTAGTTTGAGGCCTACTTCATAAGAAATTTTATCCATTTCATTCTTTAAGGATTGATAACCACCAATTTTTTTGATAAATCTATTTAAATTATCCTTGGAACCTTCAGGTATCTTCATTTTTTCAACAATTCGTTTTCTCCATCCATACGAAAATCCACTTAATGGAACCTTTACTTTATACCCACTTTTGTCCTTACTCACACCTAAACTCTCTGGTGAAAGATTCTTTCCCATTAAATATCCTACTATATCAGATCGGGATTTAGAATCTAATAATAAATAATTATTCTGAAAGACTACAACATGAAAACCAGTATTACCTGAAAAAGATACCTCTAGATTTTGTCTTTGTATTCCAAAATCTTTTTTTAAAAATTCGAGTAAATTTTTAGTTTCTTTTTTTAACGAATTTATACATCTAAAACACGGTATTGTATTTTTAAGAATTTTAGTATTATGACATTCTTGACACGAAGTGAGTACATCTTTAGACACAAAACTACAATTAGAACAAATATAATATGTATGCTCTTTTTGACATGGTAATAATATATCATTAAGATCAATATCAAATATGAGATCTGCTCCTTTCCAACACTTCTCTGTAATAGGAAAAGTAGGAAATTGATAATAGGCATTTGAACAAAAAATGTCTGAAGGAACATTCTGAATTATAAACGCTTTTAAACTTCCGATTTTTGAAAAGGATAAATGCCTAATTACCTTGCCATCAAACGTCATAAATCCAAACTCGCGGTTATGCATTTGATTAGGATGGCTAAGAATACCAATATTTTTAAAATAATATTCTTTAAAAAGTCTAACTAAGAAATCTTTATTTTTACTATTAATTTCCTTTTTCATTTTTTATTTCTTTCGACCAAATTGTATAGGATTAGTGATTCCTCTACAATCGATAGTTGCATAACAAAGGTTTTCATTTACTAATTTGCTACAGGCAGGAACAGAGTATTTTGTCTGACTTCCTTTTTTACCTGCTAAATGCTCAACTTGATATCTAGTAATTTTTTCATTAAAATCGGGAGCGTTTTGAAATAATAACACTACTTCGTCTACACTTTTTCCTGATGATAGCATATAAGTGGCTAACATAAATCTGGCGGAGTGAGGTAAATTTTCACTTTTATTTAGTAATTCTAACGCTTTCTTTATACAAGGAGGAAATTCAGTAATATGTCTATGGTACTTTATGGGCGGAGTCAATTTATTTTTAATCAATATTGCATGAGTTTTAATTTGTTCTGGTATTTTAGTAATATTCATATTCTTAATCTTATTATACATCAATTTGTAAATTTCAGATCTTATCAGTCGGACAGTTTCATCTCCATCCAAATATACATAACCATTATCAACAGCTCTATTGATCAATTTCCATTCTTCTTCATTAAATTGAGTAGCTCTTTGTAAATAATCAGAAATATTCATTTTAAATAAATTAGTTTTTTTAGGATCTGATTCTACATCTAATTGAAAAAGTTCTCTGAAAATCCTCGAAATGATGAGATTTTTTTTTATTTGATCTTTTTCTTTCAAAAGATCAGCTATTAAAAATTTCTCTACACGTCTAGCTTCAAAAAGAGAAAATCTTTTGATAGCCCAATCTTCATCTATATATTTCATTATAATAAGTGAAACAAGAAAAGTAAATAATTCGATATCATATTTTTCAAGATCATTAAAAACCTTTCCTTGAATCAAAGCAAACTCGATCCTTTTAATAGCTCTCTCAATGATATGTAAAAATTCAGACCGATTAAAATCATCCAAATCAAAATGACTTTCTCTTATGTAGGTTCCAGCCTCTTCTAAAAAGGGATACTTTGCTAAGTCATCCTTTCCTAAAATGATACTCAATACTATCAATCTTACTCATTACCAAAATAAAACTACTTCGTAAAGATATTATCCATGTAGCAAATAAAAAACAATTAGACAAAAATTGAAAATGGGATTCCATGTATCTATTAGTGGTTCATTAATTAATGCAGTCAGTAAGGCAGAAGGGCTGGGTTGCACTGCTTTTCAAATTTTTACAAGAAATCCTCGTGGATGGACACCCAAACCTTTAGAAATGAAAGATGTTGACGAATTTAAAAGAAAAGTCAATAATAGTTCTATTGATAAAAAAAATGTTGTTGTTCATATGCCATACTTACCTAATCTCGCAGCACCAAAGTGTGAATCATATAATAAATCCAAAAAAGTTCTCTATGAAGAGATTATTAGATGTTATTTATTAGATATTCCTTATCTTATTCTTCATTTGGGAAGCCACCTTGGGTTTGGAGAAAAAAATGGAATAACACAAATAGTCGATGGTTGCAATTTTGCTCTTGACAATTTTAATTCTTCATATCGAAGACATTTACACTTAAATATTTTAATTGAAAATAGTGCAGGTCAAAAAAATAGTATCGGTAGCAGTTTCAATGAAATTAGGGCTATATTAGATAAACTAAATGATAAAACATTTGGTGTGTGTTTAGATACTTGTCATGCATTTGCTTCAGGCTATGACATAAGATCAACCGAAAAAGTAATAGAAACAATGGCTAATTTTAATGAGATCGTAAACATTGCAAATTTAAAAGTCTTACACTTGAACGATTCAAAAGGAAGAATAAATGAAAATGTAGATAGACACCAACATATTGGACTTGGTTCAATAGGTAAAGAGGGACTTGCAGAATTTTTAAATCATAAATATATTAAAAATATCCCAATAATAATGGAAACTCCAAATGATGGGATCAGAGGAGATAAAGAAAACATGAGATTTGTATTAGACTTAATTGATGATAAACGAATTGATTTGAATATATCAAGAAAAATATAGGTCCTTATTCTCATGGATAATATTTATGAGCAGATATGATAGAATTGTGAAACTTTCATTGGAAAGAGGATTTTATTTTCCAAGCTCCGGAATTTACTCTGACTCTCCAGCAGGTTTTTGGGAATACGGACCTAATGGGAACAGCATTAAAAATAAGTTTATTGATTTATGGAGAAGAGAATTGGTCAGAAGAGATGATATGGTTGAAATTGATGGATCCCAGATAATGAGTAGAAATGTTTTTGTTGCTTCTGGGCATATTGACCATTTTTCTGATCCTGTAATAACATGTAGTAAATGCAAATCTGTTTTTCGAGCTGATAAATTCATCCATGAGAAAGAAGGGATTGAAGTACCTGAAAGAATACCCAATCGGGACGTGGATAAGATATTAAATCAATATAATTTAAACTGTCCAAAATGTGGTTCAGCGTTTCAGGAGACTGAGAGATTTAATATGATGTTTAAAGTAGGTATTGGTCCTAATCAAGATGAAGCTTATTTAAGACCCGAAACTTGTCAAGCTATATTTGTAGACTTTATGAGGATTTTTAAAATTATGAGAGGAAAACTTCCATTTCCCATAGCTCAAGTAGGGAAAAGTTTCAGAAATGAAATTGCTCCTCGACAAAGTCTATTAAGATTAAGAGAGTTTTATCAGGCAGAAATTGAAGTATTTTGTAATCCAAATCAGTTAGACGTTTTACCAAAATTTGATGAGGTACAAGATACACCTTTAATTATCGATGACGGTACTAAAATATTTAAACTTACTGCAATTGACGCACTAAGGAGCAAGATTATTCCTAATAAATTAATCGCATATTATTTATCTATTTTATCCGAATTTTATGAGAAGACGGGAATCGATATGAACCAAACACGTTTTAGAAAATTATCTGATCAGGAAAAAGCTTTTTATGCAACAATTGCTTTCGATTTTGAAGTAAAGACGAGTTTAGGATGGTTAGAACTAGTAGCTTGTAATTACCGATCAAATTATGACCTATCTCAACATTCCAAAATCAGCAAAGAAAAAATGGAATTAATGGATCCAGTTACAAATGAAAAGGTTTTACCTCATGTATTCGAGCTTTCGTTAGGGATAGATAGGAGTATATATTCAATTTTAGAGCATTCCTTTGCTGAAGACTATGAAAATAATAGAGTGATCTTAAAATTAAAACCATATCTAGCGCCACTTTTGGGCGCAATTCTTCCCTTAGTAAAAAAACCCGAATTAGAAGAAATCGCGAAAAATATTTACTTCTCTCTGAAAAAGGATTTTGATATTTATTATGATGGATCTGGATCTATCGGAAGAAGATATAGAAGATTAGAAGAAATTGGGGTGCCATATGCCATAACAGTTGATTATGATACACTTAAGGATAGCACTGTAACTATTCGATATAGAGATAATATGGAGCAAAAACGTATCCAAATAAAAGAGTTAAAAAGTTTTTTTGAAAAAACTCAAAAGCCATAATTATATTATCATCAATGGAAACTAAAAAAAATTTAAAAAAAAAATCAGCTGATAAATACGAAAAGGAAATCATACCTTTAGAAAAATGGTTAGCGTTATTTAAGAACAACAATAATAGAGAAAGAATAAATCCGAGAGTATTAATTCGTCAATTTTATGCTCAAGGATACTTTGAAGCATATGATATTATAAGAAATTACTCAGAAAAATTAGGTCTTGAAATAATTTGGTTTAAAGAGAAGCGAAATTGTTCTCATTATTTTATCTCTAAAAAGTTTCCTGAGTTAGAATCCATTTGTGTCTATTGTAATAGAATCTTTAATGAATCTGAACCTATTCCATGTGTACAAGAAAATTGTCTACATATCTTTTGTTCGTTAAATTGTTTAGAAAATCATAAAATACTAATGCATAAGGATAGCACATAACATGCCACTATCTTTTATTTTAAATTAATTTATACCTCAATAAGATGAGAATCAAATAATTGCTCTAAAAGTTGAACCATTTCTTGTTCGACTTGTTGTCGAGGGATTCCTAATTTTTCAGAAAAAAAATCTGTAAGTTGATTTATAGTTTTTGTTCCATCACAAGATTCCCAGAATTGAACGATTGCGTCATTGACCATAAAACTTTTTTCATCTTTATTGAGTAAAATTAACGAACCATCTTCCGATTTTATGAAGGAGCCTATTTTTTTTGGGAGAGCTTTCTCATAATCTATCTGAAATCTTAGTTTGGGTTTTCCAAATCCTAGTGATTCTCTAGCTTTAGGCTCCATTTTATCTATAGACCATGGTGGATCCCATACAATATCAACGTTAACAGTACCTATTCCATTGATTTTACCAACATATTTTTTTACATCATTAACCATCGTATTATGTAAGGGACATCCTCTAGTTGTCATTGTCATTTTAATATTGACATCTTTATCTTCCTTAATTTCTACGCCATAAATGAGTCCCAGATCAACTACATTTACCGGAATCTCAGGATCCATACATTTTTTTAACTGTAGATAAACTTGATCCTTAGTTATTGATTCTTTTGACATTTTATATTAAATTCTAAGCAAAAGACGATAAAAATGTTATTAATAAATAATACTTTTGCTATCAAAAGTAAAATGAAAATTATTATTTCATTAAGTTTTTAATACTCTTAGTATAAGGAGATGAAACAATTCCTTTCTCTGTTATTATTTTTGTAATTAGGTTGGGAGGAGTCATATCAAATGCGGGATTAATGACTCCAATGTTTTTAGGAGCTAGCATTTTTTTACCAATTTTAATAACCTCATTCTTTGAACGTTCTTCAATAACTATATCATTTGGTTTATTTTTCAAGTCGAAGGTAGAGGAAGGAGCAACTACATAAAAGGGAATATGATGGGTTTTTGCTAATACCGCTAATTGATATGTACCAATTTTGTTAAAAACATGACCAGTACGTAGTATTCTGTCTGCTCCGACTATAACATGTTTTACTATTCCTTTACCCATTATGTGTCCGACAGCCGTGTCAGGAATTAGACTAACATCTATATTTTCATGTTTAAGCTCAAATGCAGTTAATCTAGATCCTTGCATTACTGGTCTGGTTTCTGTGGCTATAACACTAATTTTTTTACCTGATTCTTTCACAGCTCTTATCACTCCTAATGCAGTTCCATAACCAACTGTCGCTAAGGAACCAGCATTACAATGAGTCATAATAGTATCACCATCTGAAAATAAATAAACGCCATTTTGTCCCATTAACTTATTGGTTGCTATGTCCTCTTTAGCCATTAGAATAGCTTCTTCAAGTATTACTTTTTTTATTATCGATATATCCCTGAGGTTTAGGATTTTTTGCATGAGTCTATCAAGAGCCCATTGGAGGTTAACAGCAGTTGGACGAGTTGATCGTATTATATTATACGCTTTATCTAGTTCTTTAAAAAAAACTTTCCAATTAGTTGTTTTACTATTAAGCGCCGCCATGGCTAATCCAAAGGCCCCTGTAACTCCAATAGCAGGAGCCCCTCTAACAACCAGTTTTTTTATAGCATCTGCAACATCAATGTAACTTTTACATCTTACATAACAGAGTTTTGATGGGAGTTTAGTTTGGTCAATCAAAATAAGACAATTATTTTTCCATTCAACTGTTAGAAGCGTAGAAGGGAATTTAGTCATTTTCTTCAATAGCTATAAACTTTCGTAAGATAATATAATTTATAGAATTAGAATTCTCTAATACATATAACACTAACCTAAATTACCAATCATAGCATTATTGGAACCGCTAAACTTGTTTTTCATAATGATTCCTCTTCCATCATATAAGGCACTTTTTCCTATATTATGAGGGTCTAATTTTTTATACTCTTCATGATCAGCAATGATCATAATTAAATCAGTTTCCCTTAATGCTTCCTCGAGATCATTCATTAGATACGTATTAGTATATTTGGATAAATGATCATCTTTTTTAACAAGAGGATCATGCACAATAATTTCTTTAACTTTGACTTTCTGTAATTCTTTAATTACTTCATAAGTTGGAGATAATCTGGTGTCTGAAACTCCTCCTCTAAAGGCGAGACCTAATAATGTTATTCTCAAGTTTTTGTATTTTTTGGGCTTTATCAAGTTTAGGGCTTGGGTGACACAATACTTAGGCATTGAATTATTAAGTAATCTTCCCGATTTAGTTAGTTTGCAGTCCACTTCAAGCATTTTGGCAGTTTTTAAAATAAATTGAGGATATATTGGAATACAAGCGCCACCTACTCCAATTCCTGGCTTATGAATATGACAAAAAGGTTGAGAATTTGCAGCATTACGTACTTCCCAGAAATTTATTCCTAGACGTTCAGAAAATATAGCTAATTCATTTGCTAATGCTATATTTACATCTCTGTATACTCCTTCAAATAGTTTTTCAGTTTCGGCTGACTTGATATTACTCATGGCAATGATACCTTTTTGATAGATAAGAGAAAAAACCTTTTTACTAATTTCTATACTTTTTTTTCCTGATCCCGCAATAATCCCTTGATACCTTTGTTCAATATCTTCTATTGCCCTTCCTTCATAAATACGTTCAGGATTATATACGACATAAAAATCATTTTCTACTGTTAATCTACTCTCTTTTTCTAATAGAGGAATAACTACATCCTCGGTCGTGCCTGGAGGTACACTAGGATTGAGGGCCACTAGATCATTTTTTTTTAATCCTTTTCCTATGGCTATTGCTACATTCTTTACTGCAGACAGATCAGCTGTTCCATCAGAAGCCAAAACAGGGACACAAATCATCTTAAAGAAAGAATCTTGCGATGCTTTAACTAGATCATCATAGATACATAATTTCTTATTGATTATACCTTTTTCAAATGCTTCATTTACTCCAGGTTCCGGGATATGTGTTTTTCCTTCTATCGCTAATTCTAAAATCTTCTTAGACTTATCAACGCCTATTACATAAGCACCGGCACGCAACCAGGCGGCAGCTAGAGGAGATCCAACATGACCTAAACCATATATTGCAATTTTAAATTCACCAGAACGAATTTTGTTCTCTAAACTTAATAGAAATTGCGGAATATTATTATTAGAAAATATATTTTCCTCTATATTCCTTTTTTCAATTTTTTTTTTAGCAATCATAAATTTTTAAAATATACGGCAATATTTGTTTTTTTTTAATTAAATTAGGAAAAGAAGTCAAGAGGAGCATAAATAATTTATCACCCTCGTTAACATTTGAAAATGTTGTCGAGTATATCAGTTATAAAAGAACATGTTATTAGCACACTTGGATCTCATTGTTCATTACAAGTGCTAAAAGGTGCCAAAGATGAAGGTTTCAAAACTTTGTTGATCTGCGAAAAAAAAAGAGCAAGTTTATATAAGAGGTTTAATTTTATCGATGAAATATTTTTTCTCGATAATTTTACAGAATTATTAAGCAAAGGAATTCAAAATGAACTAATTGATAAAAGAATAATTCTAATTCCGCATGGTACTTTAATATCCAATTTGAAATTTGATGAGTTAGAAAAAATCAATATACCTATATTTGGTAACAAATGGATTTTACGATGGGAAGCTGATAGAGTATTAAAACAAAAATTAATGGAAGACTCCAATTTTAATATACCATTACAAATTAATAATAAAAATGAAATTAAAAATTTATGTATAGTTAAGTTACATGGTGCTGCAGGTGGAAGAGGTTATTTTCTTGCTTGGGACGAACAAAGTTTTGATGAAGGATGTCAAAAGTTAATTGATCAAAAAGTAATAAAATCTGAAGAAGAATTATATATTCAAGAATATATATTTGGTGTACCTATCTTTTTGCAGTTTTTTTATTCTCCTTTAAACGATGAGGTAGAATTATTAGGTATCGATAGAAGATATGAAAGTGACATCGATGGCATTGGAAGAATACCATCTAATATTCAAATTAAACTAAATCTTGAACCTTCCTATAATGTTATTGGTAACTTTCCGCTTGTTCTCCGTGAGTCACTTCTACAAGAAGCATTTTTAATGGCTGAAAATTTTGCTAAAAAAACAAAGGAATTGGTTGCTCCTGGAATCCCTGGTCCTTTCTGTTTAGAAGGAGTTTATGACAAAAATGGAAAATTCGTGATATTTGAATTTTCTGCTAGAATCGTAGCTGGTACAAATCTCTTTATCAATGGATCACCGTATGCAGATCTTTTATATACTGAACCTATGAGTATGGGAAGACGAATCAGTAGAGAAATTAAAGAAGCAATTAAATCAGACAGGTTAGACAAAATTACAACTTGATTGCTTAGTGATTATCCTCCTGTCATTCGAGTGAATTTGTTTATTTTTTTGTAATTATATATATAATCCAAGTTCGATAAAGCAACAATAGCCGACTTTTTTACTTCTTCACTTGGATCATTTAATGCTGATAGCAATGGAGTTCGAGCATCCTCAGAGCCTATCACACCCAAAGCAACAGCAGCCTCATGTCGAACAAAAATACTTGGATCTTTCGCAACTGCCTCAGATAAAGGCTTTATTGCACTCGTAAATCCCAACTGTCCAAGTGAAAAAGCAGCCTCGTGTCTTACTAATTCATCAACATCCTCCTTTAAGGCCTTACTGATAGTTTCAATTGCCTGCTCTCCTCCTAGGTCAGCTATGATACAAATTGCCCTAGTTCGAATAACTGGATCATGATGGAATGATAATTTACTAAAAAACCAAAAATTTTTATTGTTAAATTCTTTTTCCATTTCGTCTATTAATTCTAACCTCTCGTAATTTTTATTGTAATTACTCTTCACGGTTAATTTAGTCTTGATTTTTTAATTTTAATCTTCATATTAATCTTTCATAAGTTATATATTTGTGAAACTAAGAACTTTTATGCGTATAAGATATTGGCATCTTACTATACCTGAAATTTTACATGCAAAATATCCTCTTGATAAGGTAAACCATTGGGAGATAAAGTGCCTCTATGGAGAACATGAACATTTTGGTATTTTCTGGTACAAATATGGAACTCCTTTCGATAAAGAACCTGTTCATGGAATTTGTTTTTATTATAATGAGATCCCAGAGAATATAATTAAAGATTTAACAAATTATCTAGTGACAAAATTTGGGGGGAAAATTTTAAGTAGGCAATCAAGAGTTTTTCTAGAGGGCTCGGCAGAAATTAATGACTCCTATAATATTGGTCAATTAGCAAATGAGATTAGTTTAAAGTTTTCAATTCCTGTAGAAATAACAGTAGAATTTGAAAAAATTACAAAAGAAGAGGTAGAAAATAATAGTTTTAATTTCCCACAGAAAAAGGCTTTACCAATAGTTGGAATTGATTGATCAAATTTATAATAGTAAACCATGACGGAATTAAGAACCCTCAAGGCATATGATTCAAAATCGAATTCAATTTAGTAATTAAAGTTGCCATGCTAACAGGCTTGCTTATAAAGTCAATCACATCTACAGAAGGGATAACTTTACTGAATTCGTCTTTATTTATTTCGAAAGCAGTTATAAATACTACTTTCATATGAGGATTACTTTCTCTTATTCGTCTATATAATTCGAAGCCATTAATCTTAGGCATTCTAATATCTGTAAGAACCAAATCATAATAATCATCTGAATTCTCCTTCAAAGATTCCAAAGCTGATTCTGCATCCATGAACGTGTCAACTTTAAAGCGATTCTTAGATTCGAGTCCTCTTTTTAAAATAGATAAAATATCTCTTTCATCATCAACAACCATTATCCTAGGCGGTATGTTAGTAGTGTTGGGACGGTTCACGCCTATTTTATTTATAAGTTCCTACTAAAAATGTTATCTATTCCTTAAATAAGTAGCATTTTTTTCCAAAGAATGAGCTAAATATTAATGAATTGATGTGTAATATTGATATACCTTAAGTTTATTTTTTTCTTCAATGAATAATTTCAATGAACAAGGAGCTGAACTACTTCATGCTGGAAAAATTCATGAATTTAATACCTTTCGAATGAAAAATTTAATCTTTAAACCAAATTTATCTAACCAAGATTTTGCTGGTCAAAATCTTTCTTTCGCTTTTCTAAATGGAGCAATTTGTAATAAGACAAACTTTTCTCATTGTATATTGAAAAAAACCAATTTAGTTCAAGCAGAACTCAACAAGGCGAATTTTGATAACTCTGATCTAACTGATGCATTATTTATGTACGCCGAAATGAAGGAATGTACATTAAGAAATTGTAATTTGATTCGAACTAATTTTATGTGGGCAAATTTACAAAAGTCAGATTTGAGAAGTTGCAACCTTACTAAGACAATTTTCATAGAAGCAAATTTACAACATTCTTTTTTGAATGATTTAAACAAAAATAATGCGTATATTAAATACGCAAAAATAGAAAATACTGTATGGAAATGATAATTATGAAATAACTTTGGTATTCTTAACAAATAAATTTATTACCAGATAAAGAAATTTCACAAAATAGATGTCTTCTCTAAAGAAATATTTTACCAAAAATTTTAGCATCCAAAATCAAACTTTCTAGCAATAATCTACATTAACCAATGAGACACTTTTATTTGCTAATTGACTTTAAGATATGAGAGCAACTTAAGACTTTATTCATTAAAGAGGCCGAGTTGAAAAGATTTTGTTTGACAGAGGAAGTTATTTATATCCTTATGTAAATTTTCTGGTGTTGTCTGTTACTAAGATAGATTGGAAAGCTTTAATCACAAATTATCATGATTTTCCCAAAAAAGGGGTTATTTTCAGAGATGTAAATCCATTATTTAGGAATTCCACAGCGATACAATTAATCTCCAAACAATTTATTCATAAAGAAGAATTATCAAAAATTGATTATATAGCCGGGATAGAGTCGAGGGGATTTACTGTTGCATCTCTATTAGCAAATAATTTTAACAAAGGAATGATTCTTGTGAGAAAAGTTGGAAAGCTTCCTGGAAAAACAGTGAAAAAAAAATATAATATTGAATACGCTAGTTCAATCATAGAAATACAGGAGAACGCAATAAAAAAAGGTGAAACTATTCTTATAGCTGATGACTTAATTGCTACTGGTGGTACTGCTATTGCAACTGCTGAATTAATCGAAGAAATGGGGGGTACGGTTTTTGGATTTGCATTTATTATAGAATTAGTGTATCTAAAAGGAGCAGAAATTTTAAGAAAAAAAGGCTACGACGTGCGTTCATTGGTGAAATATTATGATTAAAAATTTAAAATATAGATCAACAATAGGTATTATTGGTGGAACAGGTTTCTATGACTCTAATATTTTTAACCTAATAGATGAAATTAAAATAAACACTCCATATGGAGAAACATCAGATAGAATAACTATTTGTACATTTCATGACAAAAAAATAGCCTTCATTCCTCGCCATGGAAAAAATCATAGACTTCCTCCCCACAAAGTTAATTCCAAAGCTAATATTTGGGCGCTGAACGAACTCGGTGTTAAAGTAATACTTGCACCTTCGGCTGTAGGAAGTTTAAAATCACAATATAGGCCTGGTGATATAGTATTACCTGATCAGTTTATAGATTTTACAAAAAAAAGGGAATATACTTTTTATGATGGTCCGGTGGTTTGTCATATTTCTCAATCTGATCCATTTTGTCCTAGTTTAAGAGAAACTATTAGAAGAGATTTAAAAAATTTGGAATTTAAGTTTCATCCCTCTGGAACCTATATTTGTATAGAAGGTCCGAGATTTTCTACTAAAGCTGAATCTAATTTTTATAGAACAATACTTAAAGCTGATATAATAGGTATGACCTTAATTCCAGAATGTATACTAGCTAAGGAAATGGAGATGTGTTATGTGTCCATTTCTACGGTAACTGATTATGATGTATGGGCAGAAGTTCCTGTAAATTCAAAGGAAATAATTGAAACATTAAATAAAAATGCTGATAAAATTAAAAAATTATTACTTACAATTATTCCGAAAATAAAAGAAGAAAGGAATTTATGTAATTGTTCGAATTCTTTAGATAATGCATTAGTATAATATACTTTGTGTATAATTATATTTTTTACTATAACAGAGAACACAGTTATAGAATAATTATAATGAATGTTATAATTTTGTTGAATTGTTTTTTATTTAGGTGATTCCATGTTTTGAGGAAGATTAACATCTCCTTCAATTAACTTTCTCTGTATCCTCAATTGCAGTTTTTCTGGATCGATATCCATTTTTTTTAACTTGTTAATGGACAAATTAGATAATTTTAAGCTGATATTATGTCCTCCAATCCTACCAAATGCAATAGCTGAGAATCTAAAACTTTTATTTTTAACAACAAAATACCCAGTCAATTTACTTGCAACCTCTCCTCCTGAGGAATTATTTATAAAGACATCGACTTTAAGATTGTCACTATCTCCAAATCCGTACATGATTTATAACTCTTTTGTAATTTCTATACTTCGATTGATATTGTTTTCAACTAAAAAATTCCACCAATCAGTATCAATTATCCGATAATTTTTTACCGTTGTATTAATAACTGTCTCATCATCGGTATCAAAGAATTTGAATATTCCTTCTCTTATAATTTTGATTAGTTTCCATCTCTCTTTACCAATTCGATTTCTGTTAACAGCAACTGCCCACTTTTTTTCTTTTTCTATTTTAGGCATACCAATATCCTCAGCTATATCCAAAATTCCTAACCTTTTTTCTTCACAAAAAAGGTCTTTCGTTATAACGCTCCTCCATACATCTATTGCGCCTATATTTTTATTTTCCTCATTTATATTAATGACTCCAAAATAAACGATCTTGTCATTTTTTTTACAATCATTTTCATTCATAGAAAATTACATTTTTATTTTTCCTTATTTAGTTCTTGCAGCCTCAAATGGTTGTTCGAGTACTATGGCAAGATTATCAATCATAGTATTTTTTTTCCAAGGCATTTCCTTTTCCAGACACAATGTTTTATATCTATTTATTATAGCAAATCTCGGATGAAAGGTCTCAAATAAATTTTTTGAAAATTCAAGAATCATTTTTTTATTTATTAATGATTCTATAATTTCTCTGCAATGTGAGTTATCTAAATTCAACTCTTTGGAAATCTGGTCTATCTCCAACATCCCTTTGTTGATTATAAGTAAAAATATTTTAGTTTCTATATTCGAAAGTTGAAGATCTTTCGTAAATATATTGTTATAGTTAGAATTTAAAAACAATATAAGAGATACTCTTCAATCTCAAATAAATATTACTTTTTAAAATACAAGATAATGATATTTATAATATGAGTAATTATAAATTTGTTAAAAATTTATAGCCTTCAGAGAGGATTTCCTTAGATTTTTTATAAGTAAGCCTTTTTAAAGCTGTTTCAAAAGGGTCCCATGCGAAATTTCTATGTTCGCATGACAATACAACCTCTTTAGAATGTGTTCTCGCCAAACGATATAGAACGTTTTTAAAAATCAACTGATGCTCACGTCTATATCTATAATATATCTCCTTCTCAAAACCATTGATAAAAGTAAGATCTCTAATCCCAGTCTCTTCGTTAATTTCTCTTCTTATTGTATCAATACTCTTTTCCCCTCTCTCTCTATTTCCTTTTGGAAAATCCCAATGTCCGCAAAAATAATTTAATAAAAGAAATCTAATTTTTTGATTATCATCCATACAATAAACTACTGCCCCGCAAGAAAATTCATTAATCACATAATCACCACAGAAAACTTCCTACGACAACCTGCTTTATTCTAATGTTTCAGAAGGAGAAAAAGGGTCGGATACGTTAATAGGTAAGTAATCATGTATATTAGTCCACTCTTCTTTATCCATAAAGTAGCTACAATACCATTTTTTTAACTTAGGATCGTAAAAACCATGTTCAGGCATCTGGTAATAAAAGAATTCGTAGGTATTTTATTTATTTCTTTATTTTCCAAATCTTCTTATACGATTTTGATAAGTCCTTATAGCACGCATAAAATCAATTTTCCTGAACTCTGGCCAAAAAACATCCATAAATACCAATTCGCTGTATGCGCTTTGCCAAAGTAAAAAACCACTTAATCTTTTTTCTCCTGACGTTCGAAGAATTAAATCTGGATCTGATTGTGGAAGATGAGAAGTATAGAGACATGATTCAATGATCTTTTTATTGATATCATTAATGTTTAATTTGCCAGCACTAACCAAAGATGCTATTTTTTTAATAGCATCGACTAATTCTTGTTGTCCACCATATGCTACAGCTATATTTAAAAACATTGAAGTGTAAGAAGATGTTTCTTCTTCTAAGCTTTTTAGTATTTGTTGTAATTTTTTAGGCAATAATTCTATATTACCTATAGCTTTAATTTTCATCTTTCTTTTATGAATGCGATTATCATCTCTAAGTTTTGTTAATTTTTTACTAAGTAAATTGTAAATATTAGTTAATTCCTCATTTTCCCTTTCAAGATTTTCATTCGAAAGTACATACACAGTAGTAATTTTTATTTCTAAATCATATATCCAGTTTAACAATTCTTCTGCTTTCTCTGCCCCTATATAGTGAGCTTTGTCAATTCCAAAAAAATGGTATTTCGCCCATCTTCTATTTCCATCCAAGATAATAGCAATATGCTTTGGTAAGGGATCTCTTGAGATCTGGGACTCCAACCATCGTTCATAAATTTTGTAAAAACCCGATAACCTAAATAATAATTCAAATAAAACTTGACTAGAAACATTTATCATTTTCATTTAATATTTTTCTTTAAATCATAAAGTGTTTAATACTTATTTATTTTATATTCTCTATTACTAATTCTTAAGTGTTTCTCCGCCTTTTCTATTTCTGTAATACTGATAAAGAAACGTGGCTGCAACTAATGTTATCGCTAATCCAATGAGTAATGACGAAATAAGATTAAAAGGACTCGTTCCTTCCGTCAGTACTGATGTAAATTGTAAGATTGGATAGTATAATAAAATCAATATAACTAGTCGCAAAATATCTGACATAGTTTTAATACTTCCCCTAAACCAATTACTTAACAAAGTACCAGATAATATGGTTCCAATTCCAATCCACAATAGTAAAATAGTTCCCCTAATAAAACTTCCAACTATCTCTTTGTTGGTAACAATTTCATAATTAGTCATATCATCCCTAACAATTCCCTCTGGGATATGTGAAAGACCATTCACTATAGACACTACTATTATTAATAATCCTGAAACCAAAGAAAAAATCTTTATAAAACTTGTAGGAGTTGGCTTGCCTAGTGCACTTATTGCTTTATCGATATCAAATGCACGTATGATAAACGCGCAACCCAAAATGCTTAGAACCAAAGCAATAGCCTCCCTAGTCAATCCGAAAATAGTAGATATTCCACTTGCTACCAATAATGCACCAGGGACTCCAAGAAAGAATTTTGAATATCGAGGATCATAGACTAACATTTTAATATATTTAGCAAATATTGCATAAGAATACTCTACACTTCTACTATGTCTAATCACTATTCGTTGTACCGAGATGATTGGTATCAGAGATTGAATTACCGGAACCAACGTCTCATCATCTTCACCGTCAGAAACAATTACAGAAGCGTCAGCTTTTAATCTATTGACAATATACTTTATTTCTGAGCCGATTTTTTCGTCTCCTTCAACTCCCCTATTATATCTTCCTGCAACAAGTGCCACTTCCACATTATAACCTCTATTGAGCAAATCTTCATAAGTTTTTATGGCTGCAAATATAGCATTCGCATCTGAATCCTCAGGATCTTCAATTGCTAAACGAATACCAGCATTGATACAGGGATCCCTTCCTATTACAGGCGTATTAATCCCAGCTTTAGATCCTATATCATCATCTCGATCAATACAGAGTACAATTATACAGTTAAAACTCTTATGTTGCCGATTGATTAAATCTCTTAGGGATAGATTCTCTCCATTATTATCATTTGACAAAAGAGGACCTCTTTCTTTTATCCATTTTCACATTAATTAATTTATCTAATAATAAGTAAAATTGATTCTAATATTAAATTTTGACAATTGTTTTATAAATAAGAAATAGTTACAAAGAGAAAAATTATCATAAAGGTTTATCAAATCAATCTAGCTTCTAATGTAACAACCTAAAGCTAAGCAAATGATATCCGAAGATAATACATTCATGAATGTTTAGGCTTTATCTACATATATTGTAGATCATTATCTTCCTTCCATAAATTTATTCTTTGATGAAACCAAGGATAAAAACTAGTATTCTTATCTTCAAATTGTTTCTTAATAATTTTGGCAATCGTTTTAGATACTTGTCCTGGTTCACCATATATTTCCTTCTTGTTCTTTGATTTTATTCCAAAATCTTCAAATTTATCATACAAATGATTCACCATTGAGGTAATCCATTCCGAATTTATCGGAGGAATTAATAAGTTACTTTTAGCATCAAAAATAGTTTCAGGTCTATCTGTATTTAATCGTATAGTAAGAGATAGTACATTTTTGAAATATAATAATTCCTCTTGCATAGAACCTGAGTCAGTCATCTCTGCCCAACATCGTCCACTATCTAAGAACTCTATTACTTGCCCATATTCTTTCCATAAAGGAGTAATTAAAAATTTTTGAGGAAATTCTTCTGCTAGCAGTCTAATCTTTTCCTCCAAACCATAAAATTTTAAAGCGGACTTAGTTGCATTGAGCATGACTAAAACAACTTTATGATCTGAATATTTTACAATATTAACTAATCCATGGATTATAGACTTAAAGCGATGTTCAGTTAGATTTTCCCTTCTATGTATATCCATTCTTATCCATTTTCCCTTTTCTAATTCGGGATATAATTCAAAAATACTTTGAGAAACTTTTTGTTTCCTTTTTAAATATATCGCGTCTACAACTGAATTACCAACAACATGAACAAATTCATCAGGGTAGCCTTCTTTAACAAGATTATCTTTATTCAACTGAGTGGGAGCAAAAAAATACTGTGTTCCAGCAGAACAAATCCAAGTATCTATCTGTTCTGGAAAAGGTTCTTCTCGTGCGACAAACCATTTTCCATCAAATTGTTCTTGAATATATTTTTCTATAAGATCTAATGTAGGTTCTTGTGTAATTTTTAATTTTTTCATAATCTCAGGACTCATTGATCTTAATCCTGCCTCGTTTTGAGCTACTTTTTGGCCCATCCCGAAAACCCAGGCTAATGGAGCTATTCCTGCAACTAATGTGTCTCCATGAACGACTGGAAGCAATTTTGATGTGGAACCAAATTCTTCTTTACAAAATCTTCCAAAAGAACCAAACTTAAGGATTAATTCACTCGCTTTTTCCATAAGGTCTCCCCTTATTTGCAAATCACATCCAACCGATTCTTCTAATTTAAATTCCTTAATTCCAAACCCTAACACATCATCAAAATGCTGACCTGTATCTATAACAAACACAGGAAGCTTTTCTCTTTTTGCCTCAACAACTAGGGGAGCTTGTTTATAGAAATCAGGCTTAGTACCGATAACTACAGAAAGTATTGGACTATTTTCTAATTTTGCTGTATTAAAGATATCTCTTAATAATGTGCTATTTACATTTATAGGTAAATTTTGTTTCGATATTTCAATCTTTTCGATATTTGAAGTCCTCAATTAAATCTCCCTGTTTTTAATTCCTTTTTTAGTTTTTAAATAAATAATAGATCCAATAATAAGTATTGCTATTCCTCCAAGTATAAAAGCATAAGGAACTATGAGAAGAATAGGATGAAAAAATTCACTGTTTATATTCGAAACAAGAGCAAGAGAAGCCATCATACCCATTATTAAAATGAGTCCAGTCATAGACAAAATCATTCCACTAAATTTATTACCATAGTTTTTTGATAAACCAAATGATATCAACCCCACGATAATGGAAGGAGCACCAGAAATAGATACTGTTTTCACAACCACTCCTCGAACATCGACAAACTTCTCTGGTCCTTTTCCTTCACTACCAATTAAAAAATTATAAAAAGAAAGAACTAAAAGTACAAACATTATTGCTAATCCTAGGGATGCTAATGACAACCAACTTTCTAGGCCTAGGCTTTTTTTAAATATAATTATTCAACTCCGACGATCTTTGCAATTTCTTTTCGAGCTGCAGCACCCAATTTTAAGGCGGCTGTTTCAGGGAGAATACTATTTACGAAAACACCAAATCCTTTTTCTAATCCAGTACGATCATGGATATGTGGATAAATTTCAATATGCCAGTGAAATTGTCTACTATTCTTCTTTTCAGGTGATAGCTGAAAAATTAGATTAAAAGATGGGTTGTTTAATACTTGCGACATTCCTCCTAAAGTAGATCTTAAAATCATTGCCAAGTCAAATATTTCTTTCTGAGAAATTTTTGTTAGAGTTGTAGAATGTTTTTTTGGATAAATAGCAAACTCAAAAGGATAAATCGAAGCCCAAGGACAAAACGCTATAAAATTATCTGTTGCAAGTATTTGTCGAGGACCATCTAATTCCATAGAAATAGCAATACAAGAAGGACAATTTCCATTTTCATTCACAAATCGATGGGATAATAATGCCTTGGATTCAATGGAAGGAGGAACTTCTGAAAATGTAACAATGTTTATGTGCGAATGATCAATTTTAGTTCCACATTTATTTCCATTATTTATGTAAACACAAACATACGTCACTTTTTTCTGAGAATAGAGCCATCTTATTCTATCCTGTAAAACTAAAAGTACGTTACACCATTGCTCCACTGAAATATTGGAGAAACTATCATTGTGGTTGGGTGTAGCTACGAGAATCTGATGATATCCATAAGCTGGTTCGCTATATAGGGGCTTATCAGTATAGAGAGTAGAATTATTCTGAGTTATGATAGGTGTATTACTATTGAAGACTCTTACACTCCAACCTTTTATTATGTTTCCTTCAGAGTCGGATAGTCGTTGGAGGATTCCGCTTTTAATGACAAGTGACACTATAGCAGAAGGTGTATAATTTTCGTTGCCAGGACAATAAGGGCACATTGCGTTTGAAGAATTATCCTTATCTATTTCATCTAAATTACTTGGATAGATTACAAATTTATCCATGACATAGTCCTTTCTTAATTCTCCCAAGGTAATTCTTTTAAACGTCATGGTTTCCTTTAATTAAAGGTTCTGAATAATTAATTATATTCCTCTTAGCATAATAAAGATATTTTCCTCTTATCTATTTAAAATTACATTTTCCTTTGTATTTATTTTTAACTAAGATATAATTCGCAATTTTTTTGCAATCAATAAGTTTAAAATATAGCTGATATCTTGATAAAATATCATGACAATGCCAAAAGGTTTTGGATCAAATGTAAGTCAAAATGGAAAACGAAATTTTAATGACTGGTGGAATTCTGTACCTGCAGATTTAAAGCAAAAAGCTAGGAAAGGAGATGAAAATAATAAACCTTTATTGAACCAGGTGAATTATGTGCTTTTACATCTTCATTTAGCAGGTAAACATGATGCTAAGCCCTCTCATGAGGAACTTAAGGATTGGCTTCATAGTGGCCAAGTAGATGTATTACGAAAATAACAGGTTTTTCTTATTTTTTTCTAATACTTACTATTCACTCTCTTTTTGTTTAGAGATAACGACTTTTGAACATTGATAATGCTACATTAAAGAAGACGAATTCGAATTTCTTTATAACCTATACTTCAGCTCAATCTACAAGGAAAACAGAGAAATAATAATCAATTGTGATTATATAAATTATTTAAATTCCTCTTGTAATACTTTCTTTTTTTTACTGAGTTCAAAAATCTTATCTGTATGAAGCAGAGCTTTTTTTCTAGGTTTTTTAAATAGGAGCGACTGAACTAGAAGATGGTTTTCAGGAATCACCATTCCGGTTTGATCATCTGAATAAGAAATTTTGAGTATATCATCTTGGCTTCTCATCACTTCTTGGTGTATATGAATCATATTGGTATCCCCATGAAGAAATCCCATCTCCAGAGCCTTTTTTCGAATATCCGCGGTTCCTTTCGCAGAATTTAGAATCGATACACCAAATTCATTTTCGAAAATTTCCAATACTTCGTTTTTAGAAGGGGCCTTGTCTTTAAATCTTATTGACATTTGATGTAAGTGCATCATTCGTGAGGGTACTTTATATGCATCAACAAATAATTTTATATTTGGTATAAAATCTTTCACATCATCTTGATGGTGAGGGTTCTTATCCCATTGAATGGAATCCTTTACCTCATTGAGATCTTCCAAATCCGCCCATCGTCTAATCAATGTAACATCATATCTAGAAATTCGATCACCGAATCGATCAATTAAAGGTTGGATTACCCTTCCCATTCCAGAGACGTTACAACTTCCTTGAATAACATAAGACTTTCCTACTACGTTTTGATAATTAACCCTAGAGTTATGAATAATATCAGCAACGGAATATTTACCTTCTCTATCTTCTCCCCCTTGAAATATCGCCTTTTTTTTCATAGGTACATATAACTTTCTTTTGTTTTCGTAACCCAAGCCTTCCTTGGATGCATCTATTACAATATCACTCTCTTGGATAGCATCCTCAAGGAAACCCGTAAATTCTATTTTATTATTTTTAAATTCTTGTTCAATGGATCGTGGAATATACAACTTGTACCCTTTCGATATTGCTTCTTTTGCTCTATCATCAGGGTTATATTTGGCTATACCAACCAGATCTATTTCTCTATCTATATCAAATGCTGAAGCTAGTCTTCTTCCGATATTACCATAACCATTAATAAACAATTTAACCATTTCAACCACTAAAATCTTCTTAATTTATTCCATTAAAAGTATAATATATTTTTATTTTGAGTTTATCATATTTGAAATGTTTAAATGGAATTCTCATATTAATAAGATCCAATCTACTTGAAGATTTTGATTATTGATAACTATGATTCTTTTGTTTATAATATTGCACAATTACTTGGGCAAAGTAATATTAAGACTTATGTTTACAGAAATGACACTATTACTCTTAATAAAATCAAAAAGTTAAGTATAGATGGAATAATAATATCACCAGGACCGGGAAATCCAGAAGATAAGAAATACTTTGGAATTTGCAATAATGTTATAAAAAAATTAGGGAAAAACATCCCACTTTTAGGTATATGCTTAGGACACCAAGGGATAGTATCAGCATTTGGTGGGAAAATAACTAATGCAGGTCACACCAGGCATGGCAAAACAAGTGAAATATATTATAAATTTGACCAGTTATTTGAAGATGTAAAAAATCCTTTTCTGGCGACCCGTTATCATTCTCTAATAGCTGATAAAAAGACCTTTCCTAATTGCCTAGAAATAATAGCAAATTCATTAGATGATAATGAGATTATGGCTATCGCTCATAAAAAATTTCCTATTAAAGGAGTTCAATTTCATCCCGAATCAATATTAACTGGTGAAGGATTAAAAATATTAAACAATTTTCTTGCATATATAAAAAAATGAGTAAAACAAAGCTCCCTGAACTTTATATTAAGAACATATTAAATAAAATATCGTGTAAAAAAAATTTAACAGATACTGAAGCTATATTAATTTTCAAAAATATAGTTGAAGGTAGAATTCACGACGATTATTCCACTTCTATTCTCAAAGAGATTTCAAAGAAAGGTGAGACAGTAGATGAAATACTTGCAATGGTCAAAATTATTAAGGAGCATTCGATAACCATCCGTCCTCAGATCAAAAATAAAATATTTGATATTTGCGGGACTGGAGGGTCTAAAATTAAAACATTTAACATTAGTACCGCATCTGCAATTGTTGCTGCATCTGCAGGTTGTAATATTGCAAAACACGGTAATCGAGCAGTTTCTGGTATTTGCGGAAGTGCAGATTTTTTGGAATATATTGGTTTGAACTTAAGCAATCCACCACAAGTAGTATCAAATTGTATTGAAGAATTAGGAATAGGTTTTTTATTTGCGCCCTTGTTTCATCCTGTATTAAAAAATGTTTCGAAATTAAGAAAGGAGATAGGTATGAAAACTATTTTTAATATTGCAGCACCATTATGTAATCCATGTGATAACTTAAGTGGGCAGATCATAGGTATATATGATTCTTTATTATTACCTAAATTTTCTGAAGTTACAAAAAAACTAAATAGAAATTTTATACTTGTTAATGCAAAGGATGGTATTGATGAAATATCGACCACTTGTAATAATGAGATAATCCATGTTAACAAAGGAGAAATTATCAAATATAATCTCAATCCCCTTGAGGTTGGAATACCTTTGGCATCCTTAAATAATATAACTATTAAGAATAAGGAAGATTCAATAGAACTGACTCTAAAATCTATTTATGGATTGGCTCACAAAGAAATCGAAGATATCATAGCGTTGAATTCCTCACCTGTATTAGTTCTCTCCGAAATCGCTAAAAATCTTCAAGAAGGAATTGATATATGTCGCTCAATAATCAGAGAAGGAAAAGCTAGAAAGAAATTAGAAGATTTTATAACATTTTGTGGAAATAAAGAGAGGTTAAACGAAATAGAAAAAAAATTAGATCTACATTAGAAACTCGATAGTGTGACTATGCCTAGAAATACAAATAAAATAATATTTTTAGCAATTATTTAAACCTTGCTATCTATGAATACTCGAATTTTTTACAATATAAATAATTGTTGTATAAATATTAATTTAACCTTTTAATTTACCTTATAAATGTATATTGTTTGTACTAATCAATAAGAAAAGAATTCAATTTTTGGTTTTTTTACTATCAATTTTAATTGGAGATTGACTGGGATAAAATAAAAAAAGGAAATATAAAAAATTACATTAAATAAAGGAATAGTGAAATAGTCATAATCTAGAGTAATTTTACATAATGCAAATGCTTATATGAGTTTATAAAAATATGATACGACATTGAGCTTCCAATTTACTATATTAGAAGATAAATTAAATCTCATGTTAAATCGAAGAGAATTAAAAATATTCTTGAAAAGTGCTGCTGGAAAAATTAGTAAAATTGAGCTAGTCAAAATAATAGCAAAAAATTTTAATGAAGATGAAAAAAAAATATTTCCTATATCACTAGATGGTGAAAAAGGAAAAACCAACATTACTGCTACTCTTTTTATCTATGAAAATGATGAAATTGCAAAAAAACATCTGCCAAAGTATAGAATACTTAGAAAATTACCTAAAGAAGATAGAAAGAAACTAATTGATGAAGAAAAGGCTGCAAAATTGAAAGCCAAACAAACTGCTAAGGCGGATCATAAATAATCGTGGCGATATGAATGGCAGATAAAAAAGATAAGAAGGATTCTCAAGTTTATAAATTCTACAAAATCGACGGTGATTCTATAGAACGAATCAAGAGAGATTGCCCAAGATGTGGAAAGGGAGTCTTCATGGCTGCACATAAAGATAGACTAACTTGTGGCAAATGTGGGTTTACTGAATTTAACAAAAAAAAGTAGAATCTATAAAATATATTTTATTATCTCAAATTAGTGCATTCTGGGATTGCTATTTTTTCTTTTAACTCAGTGTTGACAGAAAAATCATTGTCGATTTTATGACATTTAGATATTTCGAGCCGTTTTAGTAAGTTTCATAATTGGATCTGTTATTCCTTAATCCGTTGCTGTATTCCTTTATTTTCCAATATAGGATCATTAAAGCCATATTCAAATTTCTTTAAAAATTTTCACAACTAAGTTTATCTTTAAAACTCCTATTTTTGCCTCAAAAAGATGTATCATATCTTCATAAATTTCTTGATAAAAATATTTATCTGATCATCAGATACAATACATGAGCAAGCATCCTTAAGTTAGGCTTTTTTGATAATAAGGGATCAAAGAGCATTAATTTGATTTAGACTGGGCATTTTACTTAAATCTAAAATTGGATAGTTCTTGTGTACAATATTCCCTATTCTGAAAATTCAATTTAGCAATATATAACATGGAGAGTAGATTCTTTGTAAAATAGGGAAATTTTAGATTAGTAATCCTTTCATTTTATTTAAAACTTCATTCACAATATAAAATTTTTATTAATAGATGATAATAATAGTAGATATTTTATAGTCAAAATGGGCCGATTTGAGTTCCTTTTGTGTCTAACATCCATTAATTCTATTACTAACTACTTGTCTATAAATAATTAGGAAAATGAAATATCCATAATATCGAATTTTAAACATTCACATTGATTGTGAAGTGCTAATGAAATATTAGGGTTTATAAATTTTTGTCCTTCAATAAATTGTCTTAAAAAAAGACCACTATCACATTCTACATTAATGATTAAATGATATGCATCAAGTTTCTTAAATCCAATACGATAAATTTTTTTATGGAATATTTTTGATTTGTACCAGTATTTTATAATAGAATTATTTAATTTCATTAAATTCATAACTTGACTTTTATTTATAGGATTAGATGTTTTTATAAATATTTTATTTTTTATTCTAAAATTTCTTTTAACATTTTCTCTAAAATTTTTTTTTTCTATAATTTTAAATGATATTCCATTCCTAGTAAAAACCTCGTTCATTTTTATTGTCCTTTCCCGCGGATTAATAAGATGAACCAAAAATAATCGTCCTTTTCCTAATACTTGACTATTGTCGTCTTCACTCCCATACCAAGAGAAAATCATTCTATCTGATCTAATCCGTTCGGATAACGTCTTTTGTATTATTGTCTGAATAGTTTGATTTTTAGAAATAATAGAATTATTATGGTTATTATTATTAGAATAATTATTATTATTATTATAATTTAATACTTTTTTTTCCCTTTGAGCCATAAATCTTTTCTTAGTATATCTACCTAGTAGATATAAAGAACGTGATAAAACCTTGATAGAATAGTTAGTGTTATCATAAATGTGCAAATTAATTGTAATATCAGGATTGATGGTGTTTAATTTTTTTTTCGATCGAGATTTGAATTTGTTCCTAATTCTAAAATTAAAAGATGATTTTATATTTTTTAGACCTTTTAATTTTTAATGTGACTTAATAGATTTTTTTATATATTATAATTAAAATTATTTTTTTTTTTTTTTTTAATTTAATATTATTTAAAATTATATAAAAAAAAAATTTTATAGAAAATGTTAAAAAAAATTTTAGAATAAAAAATAAAATA
>Ga0111539_10001753_pt1 | contig 28820 bp, 21 predicted proteins | sample RhiMethybrSRZTD1_FD_79667 | JGI IMG/M metagenome (GOLD analysis project Ga0111539, IMG submission 79667) | Populus rhizosphere microbial communities from Tennessee, USA - Rhizosphere MetaG P. TD hybrid SRZTD1 (version 2) (version 2) | ecosystem: Host-associated > Plants > Roots > Rhizosphere >...
CGCAACGGGCATCGTGTCGCCACCGGGCGTCCTTCGGGGTCGCATCCCCGCAAGCGAGGCCCCTGCTCCGCCCTCCGAACAGCTCTAGCGGCTCCGAAGCGTCCGGGCGCGCAACGGGCATGGTGTCGCCGCCGGGCGTCCTTCGGGGTCGCATCCCCGCAAGCGGGGCCCCTGCTGCGCCCTCCGAACAGCTCTAGCGGCTCCGAAGCGTCCGGGCGCGCAACGGGCATCGTGTCGCCGCCGGGCGTCCTTCGGGGTCGCATCCCCGCAAGCGGGGCCCCTGCTCCGCCCTCCGAACGCCCTAGCCCTTGCGCGGCTTGCGCCCGGCGCGCGCCATGATGCGGTCGAAGAGCGCGTTCGGCAGCCACCGGTAGATGCGCCCGACGATCGCCATCTGCCACGGGATGACGGCGAGGCTCGCCTGCCGGTCGATCGCGGCCGCGCAGCGGCGGGCGAAGTCGTCCGCGGGGATGATGAAGGGCATCGGATACGGGTTCTGCGCCGTCATCGGCGTGGCGATGTAGCCCGGGCAGACGGTCGTCACGCGCACGCGCGATCGCCGCAGCTCCACGCGCAGCGCCTCGCAGTAGCTGATCACCGCGGCCTTGGAGGCACTGTAGGCGCTGGCGCCCGGGATGCCGCGGAAGCCCGCGACCGACGCGATGCCTGCGAGCGTGCCCGAGCCGCGCGCCTTCATCGGCACGATGAACGGGTGGAATGTGTTCACCACGCCATTCACGTTGATATCCATGATCTGCCGAAAGACGTCGACGTCGTCCTCGAACTCCGTGAGCGTGCCGTGGGAGACGCCGGCGTTGGCGATCACGACGTCGGGCAGGCCGTGCCTGGCGATGAAGGACGCGGCGGCCGCCTTGATCGCGGCGAGGTCGCAGACGTCGCAGGCATAGGCCTCGGCCGGGACGCCGAGGGACGCCTGCAGGTTCTTCAGGAGGTCGCCGCGCCGGGCGACCAGCCCCAGGGTCGCGCCGCGCGCCGCATAGTGGCGCGCGAGCGCCTCACCGATGCCGCTCGAGGCTCCGGTGAGGAAGACCTTCAGCTGGTCTTGTCCTTGCGCGCCTGGCCGACCAGCTGGTCGACGATCTGGAAGACGCGCTCGATGCTCCCGGCGCCGTCCATCGTCACGACGTACTTGCCGTTCACGGTGACGCGCGGGACGCTGTCGACCTTGTACGCGTAGGTCATCTGCTTGGCGCGGTTCACGTTGGTGGCCACGGTGAACGACTTTTCCATCTCGGCGTACTTGGTCGCGTCGATGCCGTTCTTCTGCAACCACTCGTCGCGGATCTTCTTGTTGGCGAGATTCACGTTCGACTTGTGGATCGCGTCGAAGACCTTCTGGTGGTACTCCTCGAGCTTGCCCATCGCCTCGAGGGTATAGAACATGCGCGCGTGGTCGGCCCAGGAGTCGCTCGGGATCGCCGGCACGCGCTTGAAGGCGACGTCGGCGGGCGCCTTCTTCGCCCACGACACCACCGAAGGCTCGAGCGTGTAGCAGTGCGGGCAGCCGTACCAGAAGAACTCGATCACCTCGACCTTGCCGGCGCTCTGGGTGGGCTGCGGCGGGTTGAGCTGCTGGAACGGTTGTGCGGACGCGCCCGCGGCCGCGAAGGCGAGCGCGGCGGCGGCGAGCGAGAGGCGGTGACGCAGGGACATGAGGTTTCCTTTACGGTTTCTTCGCTGCTTCGTCGGTGGTTCGGATGATGGCTGCGCCGACGCCGTTCTGGGACAGCGCCGTCTTGATGCGGTTCGCGTCGTCGAGGCTCTGGTAGGGGCCGAGGCGCACGCGATACAGCGTTCCCTTGTCCGGAACGGTGACCGGGCGCACCGCAGCCTCCAACCCTGTTAACGCAATGCGCGCCCGCAGGTTGTCAGCCTCGCGCTCTTCGGTGAAGGCGCCGGCCTGCAGCCAATAGGTCTCGCCCGAGTGCGGCTTGGGCGAGGTCGCAGAGCCCTGCTTGGCGCCCGCCGTCGACGGTGGCCGGGGGGCGGTGGGCGAGGGCGCCGCGTCCTTGTCGCCTGCCTGCTTGTCGCCGGGAAGGATCTGGTAGAACTCGAAGCGCGGGCGCTCCGCCGGCTTCGCGGCGGCCTTGTCGGCGCCGGCCTTGTCAGCGGGCTTTTCCGGCGTCGGCAGCTTGCCCTTCGCTGCCTGCTCGGCGGCCTTCGCGGCATCGGCGGGCGGCGCGCCCTGCGGGGGCGCGAACTTCGCCACGGGCTCGACCTGCTTGCCCTTGTCGACGAACGGATTGTTCAGGCGGTTCAGCCACAGCGCGACCGCGAGCGCGATGACGATCCCGAGGAGCAGGCCGATGATCATGCCCAGCAGCAGCGGGTGCGCGAGACGGCTCTCGCGCGGCGCCGGGGCGTCCTTGTAGTCCTTCGCCATCACATCCTTTCGGGGGCGCTCACGCCGAGGAGCGAGAGGCCGTTGGCGAGCACCTGTCGCGTGGCCGCGACAAGCGCCAGGCGCGCGAGCTTCAAGCCTTCGTCCTCGACCAGGAAACGCTCGGCATTGTAGTAAGTATGCAGTCGCGCAGCCACGTCGTCATGCAGGTAGTAGGTGACGAGATGCGGCGCGAACTCGGCCGCGGCGCGCGCGAGGAGCTCGGGGAACCCGGCGAGCGTCTGCGCGAGCGCCGCCTCGTGCGGCGAGGCGAGCTGCTCCAGGTCCGCGCCGGCGAGCGAGGCCACGTCCCCGCCCCACTCGCGGAGCACGCTCGACAGCCGGGCGTGCGCGTACTGCACGTAGTACACCGGGTTCTCGTCGGACTGGCTCTTGGCGAGGTCGATGTCGAACACCAGCTGCGAGTCCAGGCGCCGCATGAGGAAGAAGTAGCGCACGCCGTCGCGCCCGACCTCGTCGATCAGGTCGCGCACGGTCACGTAGGAGCCGGCGCGCTTGCTGATCTTCACCTCCTCGCCGCCGCGCATCACCGTGACCATCTGGTGCAGCGCGTAGTCGGGATAGCCCTTCGGGATGCCGGTCTCGAGGGCCTGCAGCCCCGAGCGCACGCGCGTGACGGTGGAGTGGTGGTCGGCCCCCTGCACGTTCACCACGGCTCCGAAGCCGCGGCGGTACTTGTCGAGGTGGTAGGCGACGTCGGGCACGAAGTACGTGTACGTGCCGTCGGACTTGCGCATGACGCGGTCCTTGTCGTCGCCGAAGTCGGTGGTCCGCAGCCACAGCGCGCCGTCCTTCTCGTAGGTGTGCCCGGCCTTCCCGAGCAGCGCCACGGTCTCGTCGACCTTGCCGTCGGTGTAGAGCGAGCTCTCGAGGAAGTACGAGTCGAACTTCACGCCGAAGGCGTTCAGGTCGAGGTCCTGCTCCCGGCGCAGGTAGTCGACCGCGAACTGGCGGATCTGCTCGAGGTTCCGGCCCGCGGCATCGCCGAAGTGCGCGGCCACGTACTCGCGCGCGATCTCGCGGATGTAGTCGCCCAGGTAGCCATCCTTGGGCATCTCCACCTTCTCGCCGCGCGCCTCCTGGATGCGCGCCTGCACCGAGAGCGCGAGGTTGGCGATCTGGTTGCCGGCGTCGTTGTAGTAGAACTCGCGCGTCACCCGCCAGCCCTGCCATTCGAGCAGGGTCGAGATGGCGTCGCCGAGGGCAGCCTGCCGCCCGTGGCCCACGTGCAGCGGCCCGGTGGGATTGGCCGAGACGAACTCGACCATGATCCTGCGGTCCTGTTGCGCCTGGGCGCGCCCGAACGCCGCGCCCGCCGCGAGGATCTGGGGGACCACGGCGAAGCGTGCTCCCGAGGCGAGCGTGAAATTGATGAAGCCGGGGCCGGCGATGTCGCAGCGGGCGATCTCGCCGCTGGCGGGCAGGGCCTTCACGATCGCCTCGGCGACCTCCCGGGGCTTGCGGCCGACATGGCGCGCGAGCTGCAGCGCCACGTTGGTGGCGAAGTCGCCGTGCTCGCGGCTCTTGGGCCGGTCGAGCTCCACGGCCGTCGCCGGCGCCTGGGGAAAGGCGGTCCGGACCGCCTGCTCCACGAGCCCGGCGAGGCGTGTTTTCGAATCGGGGGAGGACACGGCTGGAAAGCTGAAGCGAAACCGCCATTATACGGGCCGCGCCAGCCCTTCTTTCCCGCCGTGGGCGGGCGCTCACACCTCGAGCGGATCGACATCCAGGCTCCAGCGCACGCGGCGCTGGTCCCGGGCCGTGAGGGCAAGGCGCCACGCTCGCAGGAAGGGCTGCAGGGCCTGGCGGCTGGGGGCACGCACCAGCAGCTGCGCCCGCTCGAAGCCCGCCTTGCGCTCGAGGGCCGCAGGCACCGGATCGAACACCTCGACGCCTTCGCCGGCCCGGCGTGCGAGGCGTCCGGCCTGCCCGAGGAATTCGAGCGCCTCGCCCGCCTTCTTCGATTCGGCGCGCAGCAACGCGAGGTGGGCGTAGGGAGGAAAGCCTGCGAGGCGCCGTTCCTCGAGCGACTGCGCAGCGAAGCGGTCGAAGTCATGGCTCGCCACCGCAGCGTAGAGGGGGTGGTAGGGAAAGTCGGTCTGGATCAGGACCTCGCCGGGGCGATCGGCCCGCCCGGCGCGCCCCGCGACCTGCACGAGCTGGGCATGGAGGCGCTCGGCGGCGCGGAAGTCGGCACTGAAGAGCGCGTTGTCGGCGCCGAGCACGCCCACGAGCGTGAGCGCGGGATAGTCGTGGCCTTTGGCGAGCATCTGCGTGCCGACCAGCACGTCGATCCTGCCCGCGCGAATCTCTTCCAGCACCTTGCCGAGCGAGCCCTTCCGCGTGGTCGAGTCGCGGTCCACGCGGGCGATGCGCGCACCGGTGAGCACCCCGGCGAGCGCTTCCTCCACCCGTTGCGTGCCCTGGCCCACCGGTGCGAGATCCTCGGTCCCGCAGTCGGGGCAGGCAGCCGGCACGCGCTCGCGCCGCCCGCAGTGGTGGCAGCGAAGCTCGTCCTCGCGCCGGTGCAGCACCAGGTTCGCGCTGCAGCGCTTGCAGGTCGAGTGCCAGGTGCAGGCCGCGCAGTAGAGGACCGGGGCAAACCCGCGCCGGTTGACGAACACCAGCGACTGCTCGCCGCGGGTGAGGCGCTCGCGCAGCGCCAGGAGGAGCGCGTGGCTCAAGCCTTCGACGGGACGGTCGGCACGGGTGTCGATCGTGCGCACGGCCGGCATCGCCGCGCCCGAAGCGGCCCGCTCGCGCAGGCGCGCGCGGGCATAGCGGCCTTCCGCGGCATTCGCCATCGACTCGAGCGACGGGGTCGCGGATCCCAGCACGACGGGGATTCCCAGGCGCTGCGCGCGCCGAACCGCGACATCGCGGGCCGAGTAGCGCAGGCTTTCCTGCTGCTTGTAGGAGGCATCGTGCTCCTCGTCGACGACGACCAGCCCCAGGGCCTTGAAGGGCATGAACACGGCCGAGCGCGTACCGAGCACGACCTGCGCGGCTCCCGATTGCGCGTCGATCCAGGCCTGCGCACGCTCGCCCAGCGAGAGCCCGCTGTGCGCGGCGGCGAGCCGGGCGCCCGGGAAGCGGGCGCGCACTCTCGCCTCGAACTGCGGCGTGAGACCGATCTCGGGCACGAGCATCAGCGCCTGTTGTCGACGTGCCAGCGCGTCGGCGATGAGGTGCAGGTAGACCTCCGTCTTGCCGCTGCCGGTCACGCCGTGCAGCAGCACGGCCTGGAAGCCGGTGACTGTCCGCACGGCTTCCAGTGCGCTGCGCTGTTCAGCGTTCAGCGGGGTCGAGGCCTCGAAGCCCGCCGGGCCCGCAGCGGGCTCGGAGGGGCGCAGCGCCCGCCGGCTCACCTGGCGAAGCCGCGGGGGCAGGCTTGCCGCAATGACCTCGCCCAGCGGGCGTTGGTAGTAGGCCGCGCAGAACTCGAACAGCTCGAGCTCGTCGGCCTTGAAGGGCGCGACGTCGCCGACGAGCGACTCGATGTCGCGCAGCCGGCTCGCGGACACCTTGCTCGAGGCCGCGTGCTCGACGACGACGCCGACCTTGCGCGAGCGGCCGAACGGCACCACGACGAGCGCGCCACGCGGTGCCTCGAGGCCGTCCGGGATGCGGAAATCGAACGCCTCGTCGAGCGGCACATCGAGCGCCACGCGGGCGATGCTCACGGAAGCAGCACCGGCCCCCGGAAGGGGTGCAAAGGCCTGTGGATAAGTCTGTGAATACGTGGCCGCAAGCCTGTCACTTGAGCGAAATGCGCCGGAATGCACATGGGAATGCGGCGCCGCACCATGCAGCAGTGCGTTGAATCCATTGCGAAATCAGGATGTGACGATGAGATGACGTCTACCACCGGCGCGCCGCGACGGGAACGCGAGGTGTGTGAATAAGCAATCACATCGAAAAAATAAAATTCTTGACACTCACTAGCGTGCGTGGGCCCCGAGGGAGCGCGTGTGCACCGCCTCGACGAGCGCGAAAACGTGCTCCGGCGGCGTGAACTGGGAGATGCCGTGGCCGAGGTTGAAGACGTGGCCATTGCCATGACCGAATGCGTCCAGGACGCGTTGCACTTCGCTTCCGATCACGCCGGGAGGCGCGAACAACACGTTCGGATCGAGGTTGCCCTGCAGCGCGACCTTGTCGCCCACGCGCCGGCGTGCGTCGGCGAGCGAGGTCTGCCAGTCGATGCCGAGCGCATCCGCGCCGCTGGCCGCCATGTCCTCGAGCCATTGGCCGCCGCCCTTGGTGAAGAGGATGCGCGGCACGACGCGTTCCTCGTGCATGCGCGTGAGCCCCTGCAGCACCTGGCGCGAATACGCGAGCGAGAACTCCTGGTACGCGCCGTGCGCGAGCGTGCCGCCCCACGTGTCGAACAGCTGCACCGCCTGCGCCCCCGCGGCGATCTGCGCGTTGAGATAGGCGGTGACCGCGCGGGCGTTCACGTCGAGGATGCGGTGCATCAGGTCGGGCCGCGCGTACATCAGCGTCTTCACGAGCCGGAAGTCGTCGCTGCCGCCGCCCTCGATCATGTAGCAGGCGAGCGTGAAGGGGCTGCCCGCGAAGCCGATGAGCGGCACGCGTCCGTCGAGGCTCCTGCGGATGAGCGCGACCGCGTCGAACACGTAGCGCAGCTTCTCCATCGGCGGTACCTGGAGGCGCGCGACATCGGCCTCGGTGCGCACGGGCTGCGAGAACTTCGGCCCCTCGCCCTCGACGAAGTGCAGCCCCAGGCCCATCGCGTCGGGCACGGTGAGGATGTCGGAGAAGAGGATCGCGGCGTCCAGCGGGAAGCGATCGAGTGGCTGCAGGGTCACCTCGCACGCGAGCTCCGGTGTCTGCGCGAGCGCGAGGAAGCTGCCGGCCTTCTTGCGCGTGGCGTTGTACTCGGGCAGGTAGCGCCCCGCCTGTCGCATGATCCAGGCCGGCGTGTACGGGGTGGGTTCGCGCATCAGCGCGCGCAGGAACGTGTCGTTTTTCATGGTTGCCGCATTCTATGGGACGCAGCGACCGAGGAATTTCCGCAGGGCGTCGTTGTAGCCGGGATTCATCCCCAGGTCGTTGTGGCCGAAGCCCTCGAAGCGCACGCGCTCGACCGGGCCACCCCAGGCCGCGGCGAGTCGCTCGGACTGGTCCGCCGGGATGATGTTGTCGCTGGCGCCGATGAGCACCAGCGCGGGAACCTTGAGCTGCGGCGCGTGCTTGAGGGAGTCGAACGGATGGCGCATCAGCAGTGAGACCGGAAGCCAGGGATAGGCATTGCTGGCCACATCCACCGCGCTGGCGAAGGGCGAGGTGAGGACGACGCAGGCGGCCGGACGGGCGGCGGCGAGCTGCACGGCCACGCCCGTGCCGAGGCTGCGGCCATGCAGCGCGATGCGCGCGGGATCGACCTCCCCGCGGCGAGCCGCCCAGTCGTAGATCTCGATCGCGTCGGCGACCAACGCCTTCTCGCCCGGCGAGCCCTCGCTCCTGCCGTAGCCGCGGTAGTTCACCAGCAGCACGGCGCGCTCGCCGTAGGCCTCGTGCGCGGTCGCGGCCGACTCGGTGACCTCTTCGGCGTTGCCGCCGAAATAGATGACGAGCGGGCCGCGCGCCGCCGTGCGCGGCCGCACGAGCACGCCAGCGAGCCGCGTGCCGTCACGCGCGGGAAGGACGACCTCCTCGATCTGCCAACCGGGCGGCGGGTTCGCGGGGGCGAGCGCGGGCCGCGGGAAGAACATCAGCCGCTCCTGCGCGAACCACATCAGGGCGGCGATCGCGGCATAGCCCAGGACGACTGCGAGGGCGAGGTCCCGGAGCGTGCCCATGCCCGGTGCTTGCGGCGCTCGGAGGCCCTAGCGGGGCAGCTCCGACGAGCCCATCAGGAACGCGTCGATCTCGCGCGCGCACTGCCGGCCCTCGCGGATCGCCCACACCACCAGCGACTGGCCGCGGCGCATGTCGCCAGCGGCGAAGACCTTGCGCACCGAGGTGGCGTAGCAACCGGGACCGTCGGTGGTCGCCTTGACGTTGCCGCGCGGGTCCTTGGCCACGGCCAGTTGGTCGACGAGGCCGTCGTGCACCGGGTGCACGTAGCCCATCGCCAGCAGGACGAGCTGCGCGGGGATCGTGAACTCGGTGCCCGGCACCTCCTTCATCGAGCCGCCACCCTTGGCGTCCTTCACCCACTCGACGTGGCAGGCGGTGAGGCTCTCGACGCGGCCATCCTTGCCGTGGAACGCCTTGGTCGCGACCGCGAAGTCGCGCTTGGCGCCCTCTTCGTGCGAGGACGAGGTGCGCAGCTTGAGCGGCCAGTAGGGCCAGGTGAGCGGCTTGTCCTCCTGCTCGGGGGGCATGGGCATCAGCTCGAAGTTGGTCACCGAGGCCGCGCCCTGGCGGATCGACGTGCCGATGCAGTCGCTGCCGGTGTCGCCGCCGCCGATCACCACCACGTGCTTGCCGGTGGCGAGGATCTGGTGGGGCACCTTGTCGCCCGCGACGACCTTGTTCTGCTGCGGCAGGAACTCCATCGCATAGTGGACGCCGGCGAGCTCGCGGCCGGGAACCGGCAGGTCGCGCGGCTTCTCCGAGCCGCCGGTGAGCGCCACCGCGTCGAACTGCGACAGCAGTTCCGCCGCCATCATCGTGACGCCCACGTGCACGCCGGTGCGGAAGGTCACGCCCTCGGCCCCCATCTGCTCGACGCGGCGGTCGATGAGGTGCTTCTCCATCTTGAAGTCGGGGATGCCGTAGCGCAGCAGCCCGCCGATGCGGTCGCTCTTCTCGAACAGCGTCACGTCGTGGCCGGCGCGCGCGAGCTGCTGCGCGCAGGCCATGCCCGCGGGGCCGGAGCCCACGACGGCGACCCTCTTGCCGGTCTTGCGGGCGGGGACGAGCGGCGGGACCCAGCCCTCGGCGTAGCCCTTGTCGATGATCGCCTGCTCGATCGACTTGATCGTCACCGGGTCGTCGTTGATGTTGAGCGTGCACGACGCCTCGCACGGGGCGGGGCACACGCGGCCGGTGAACTCGGGGAAGTTGTTGGTCGAGTGCAGCACCTCGAGCGCGTCGCGCCAGTGGCCGCGGTACACCAGGTCGTTCCAGTCCGGGATGATGTTGTTCACCGGGCAGCCGGTCTGGCAGAACGGGATGCCGCAGTCCATGCAGCGCGCACCCTGCGCCGCCATGTCGGCGTCGGGAAGCGCGCGGACGAACTCCTTGTAGACCTTCACGCGCTCGGCGACAGGCACATACGGCCTGTCCCGGCGCTCGATTTCCATGAAGCCGGTGATCTTTCCCATGTTCCGCTCTAGTCGTTCGCCCGGAGTTCCACCCGCGGCGTGGGTTGCTCGTTGCGCAGCTTCTCCTGCGCCATCTCGGCGAGCGCGCGGCGGTACTCGAGCGGCATCACCTTCACGAACTTGGGCAGGTACGTGGCCCAGTTCTCCAGCACCCGGCGGGCGCGATCGCTGCCGGTATAGAGGAGGTGGCGCTGGATCAAGCCCTTCAGCATCTCGTCGTCGTGGCCGCCGACGTGGTCGATCTGCACCTTGCCGTGCGTCTCGAGCTCGTGCGTGCCCTCCGCGGCCGCGGCGTTCTCCTCCTCCGGGATGGGCTCCAGCTCGACCATGGCCATGTTGCAGCGCTGGGTGAAGTCGCCCTCCTCGTCGAGCACGTAGGCGATGCCGCCCGACATGCCGGCAGCGAAGTTGCGCCCGGCCTTGCCGAGGACCACCACCGTGCCACCGGTCATGTATTCGCAGCCGTGGTCGCCCACGCCCTCGACGACGGCGGTCGCGCCCGAGTTGCGCACGCAGAAGCGCTCGCCGGCCACGCCACGGAAATAGGCCTCGCCGTTGATCGCCCCGTACATCACCGTGTTGCCGACGATGATGTTGTCCTCGGGCACGATCGGGCTCGACTTGGGCGGGTAGACGATGAGCCGGCCGCCCGACAGGCCCTTGCCGACGTAGTCGTTGGCGTCGCCCTCGAGCTCGAAGGTGATGCCGTGGGCGAGCCACGCGCCGAAGCTCTGCCCCGCGGTGCCGGTGAAGTTCACGTGGATGCAGTCATCCGGCAATCCCGCGTGGCCGTGGTGGCGCGCGACCTGGCCCGAGAGCATCGCGCCCACCGTGCGGTTGCGGTTGTAGATGCGGCTCTGGATCGCGACCGCCTTCTTCTTTTCCAGCGCAGGCGCGGCTTGCTTGATGAGCTCGTGGTCGAGTGCTTTCGCGAGGCCGTGGTCCTGCGCCTCGGATTGGTGGATCGCAACCCCGGCGGCGGTCGCCGGGCGGTAGAAGAGGCGCGAGAAGTCCAGGCCCTTCGCCTTCCAGTGCTCCACGCCCGCCTTCACGTCGAGCAAGTCGGCGCGGCCGATCAGCTCGTCGAACCTGCGCACGCCGAGCTTCGCCATCCACTCGCGCACCTCCTCGGCGACGAAGAAGAAATAGTTGATGACGTGCTCGGGCTTGCCCTCGAACTTCCGGATGAGCTCGGGATCCTGCGTCGCGATGCCGACCGGACAGGTGTTCAGGTGGCACTTGCGCATCATGATGCAGCCCTCGACCACCAGCGGCGCGGTGGCGAAGCCGAACTCGTCGGCGCCGAGGAGCGCGCCCACGACCACGTCGCGGCCGGTCTTCATCTGACCGTCGGCCTGCACCGAGATCCGCCCGCGCAGCTTGTTCAGCACCAGCGTCTGCTGCGTCTCGGCGAGCCCGATCTCCCAGGGGCTGCCGGCGTACTTGAGCGAGGACAAGGGCGAGGCGCCGGTGCCGCCGTCGTGCCCGGAGATGGTCACGTGGTCGGACTTGGCCTTGGCCACCCCCGCCGCGATGGTGCCGACGCCGATCTCCGAGACGAGCTTCACCGAAACGCGCGCCTGCGGGTTCACGTTCTTGAGATCGTGGATCAGCTGCGCCAGATCCTCGATCGAGTAGATGTCGTGGTGCGGCGGCGGCGAGATGAGGCCCACGCCCGGCACCGTGTGGCGCACCTTGGCGATGTACTTCGAGACCTTGTGCCCCGGCAGTTGCCCGCCCTCGCCGGGCTTCGCGCCCTGGGCCATCTTGATCTGCAGGTCGTCGGCGTTCACCAGGTACTCGGTGGTGACGCCGAAGCGCCCCGCCGCGACCTGCTTGATCGCCGAGCGCATCGAGTCGCCGTTGGGCAGCCGCGCGAAGCGGATCGGATCCTCGCCGCCCTCGCCGGTGTTGGACTTGCCGCCGATGCGGTTCATCGCGATCGCAAGGGTGCTGTGGGCCTCGTGGGAGATCGAGCCGAGCGACATGGCGCCGGTGGCGAAGCGCTTCACGATCTCCTTCGCGGGCTCGACTTCCTCGAGCGGCAAGGGCTTGTCGGACTCCTTGATGCTGAAGAGCCCGCGCAGCGTGAGCAGGCGCTCGCTCTGCTCGTTGATGAGGCGCGAGTACTCCTTGAACGTCGAGTAGTTGTTGGCGCGCGTCGCGTGCTGCAGCTTCGCGATCGCGTCCGGGGTCCACATGTGAGCCTCGCCGCGCGTGCGGTAGGCGTATTCGCCGCCCGGGTCGAGCTGGTTGCGGTAGAGGGGCGCGTCGGAATAGGCGAGGCGATGCAGCCGCACGGTCTCCTCGGCGACTTCCTTCAGGCCCACGCCCTCGACCGCGGTCGGCGTGCCGACGAAGTACTTGTCGACGAACCCGGTCGAAAGGCCCACCGCCTCGAAGATCTGCGCGCCGCAGTACGACTGGTAGGTGGAGATGCCCATCTTCGACATCACCTTGAGCATCCCCTTGCCGATCGCCTTGATGTAGCGCTTGACCAGCTCCTTCTCGTCGACCTTCTGCGGCAGCGCGTCCCGGAGGTCCAGGATGGTGGCGAAGGCGAGGTTGGGGTGGATCGCCTCGGCGCCGTAGCCCGCGAGGCAGGCGAAGTGGTGCACCTCGCGCGCGCTGCCGGTCTCCACGACGAGGCCCGAGCGCGTGCGCAATCCCGCGCGCACCAGGTGGTGGTGGACCGCGGCGGTGGCCAGCAGCGCCGGGATGGCGATCCGGTCGACCGAGACCTCGCGGTCGGTGAGGATCACGATGTTGGTGCCCTTGCGCACCACGTCCTCGGCGTCGGCGCAGAGCTGCGCCAGCGCGGGCTCCATCCCCGAGGCGCCCCACTCGGCCGGGTAGCACATCGACAGGATGTCGCTCTTGAAGTGGCCCTGCGTGAAGGTCGACGCCCGGCGCAGCTTCTCCATGTCCTCGAACGTGAGGATCGGCTGCGACACCTCGAGGCGCATCACCGGCTCGGTCGAGTCGGGCGAGAGCAGGTTCGGTCGCGGCCCGATGAACGACACCAGCGACATCACCAGCTGCTCGCGGATCGGGTCGATCGGGGGGTTGGTCACCTGCGCGAAGAGCTGGCGGAAATACGCGTACAGCGGCTTCGCGCGATTGGACAGCACCGCGAGCGGCGTGTCGTCGCCCATCGAGCCGATCGGCTCCTCGCCCGCCATCGCCATGGGCGTCATCAGCATCTTCAGGTCTTCCTGCGTGTAGCCGAAGGCCTGCTGGCGGTCGAGCAGCTTGTCGGTGTCGGGCGTGGGCACCTCGCGCGGCTGCTCGATGTCCTCGAGGCGCATCTGCGTGCGGTCGAGCCAGTCCTGGTACGGGCGCTGGGCGGCGAGGTCGCGCTTCAACTCCTCGTCCGAGACGATGCGGCCGTGCTCGATGTCGACCAGCAGCATCTTGCCCGGCTGCAGGCGCCACTTCTTGACGATCTTCTCCTGCGGGATGTCGAGCACGCCCATCTCCGAGGACATGACAATCAAATCATCGTCGGTGATGAAGTAGCGCGCGGGCCTCAAGCCGTTGCGGTCGAGCGTCGCGCCGATGAACTTGCCATCGGTGAAGGCGACCGCGGCGGGGCCGTCCCACGGCTCCATCAGGGCCGCGTGGTATTCGTAGAAGGCGCGCCGGCGCGCGTCCATCAGCGGGTTGCCGGCCCACGCCTCGGGGATCATCAGCATCATCGCGTGGGCGATCGGGTAGCCGCCCATCAGCAGCAACTCGAGCGCATTGTCGAACGAGGCCGAGTCCGACTGGCCGTCGTAGATGAGCGGCCAGATCTTGTCGAGGTCCTCGCCCAGCAGCTTCGAATGGATCGTCGCCTGGCGCGACTTGATCCAGTTGAGATTCCCCTGCAGCGTGTTGATCTCGCCGTTGTGGGCGATGAAGCGGAACGGGTGCGCGAGGTCCCAGGTCGGGAACGTGTTGGTCGAGAAGCGCTGGTGCGCGAGGCACAGGGCCGAAGCGAAGCGCTTGTCGGTGAGATCGCGGAAGAAGGGGCCGACCTGCTCGGCGAGCAGCATCCCCTTGTAGACGATGGTGCGATGGGAGAACGACGGCACGTAGAACTCGCCCGCGTTCGTGAGGCCGAGCGCGCGGATGGCGTGGCCCGAGGCCTTGCGGATGATGTAGAGCTTGCGCTCGAAGGCGTCGCGGTCGAGCTGCTTGCGACCCGCGCCGACGAACACCTGGCGGATCACCGGCATGGTGCTGCGCGCCGTGGGGCCGAGCGTGGCGTCGTCCACCGGCACCTCGCGCCAGCCGAGCATCTGTTGGCCCTCGTTCACGATCGCGCGCTCGATCTCGCGCACGCACGCCGCGCGCGCCGCCGGGTCGCGCGGCAGGAACACCATGCCCACGCCGTAGGCGCCGGCCTTCGGCAGCTTCACGCCCTGGCGGGCCATCTCCTCGCGGAAGAACGCATCCGGGATCTGCACCAGCAATCCCGCGCCGTCGCCGTGCAGCGGATCGGCGCCGGTCGCGCCGCGGTGGCGCAGGTTGTTCAGGATCGTGAGGCCCTTCTCCACGATGTCGTGCGACTTGCGGCCCTTGATGTGCGCGACGAAGCCCACGCCGCAGGCGTCGTGCTCGCGTTTCGGGTCGTAGAGTCCCTGCCGCGGCGGCAGGCCGTTCTTCATTTCCATGCGGGGCGCCTCACAACACACAACAGAATGGTAGCCGCGTTCGCCGGAGCTGCCGGGAACGGGAAGCGAAGCAGGCTTGTGGCGCAGGCCGCGGCTCGCGGGGAAACCGCGGGCTTGTGGCCTTGCGGGGGCGCGAAATCGGGGCTTACGGCCCATCGTAGCGCACGATATGATGCACTGCAATATAAAAACCCCCGCGGCCCGCGGGGGTCGGAAAGCGGCGCTGGCAGCCCGTTCTCAGTAGAATCAAGGGCATGCCGCGCGGATTGCCTGACGCGGCACAAAACAACACCAGGGAGCCGCGTGACCTCATTCTTCGCCCTCGCCCGCACGGGCGCGTTCATCGGCGCCGTGCTCGCCCTCGTGGCGTGCACCAGCAACGTCACCAGCCCGACTCCGGTCGACGACCCGGCCCGCGTCACCATCCAGCCCGACACGGCCGTGCTCTATTCCGGCTTGCCCACGACCTTTACGGTGTCCGGCGGGACCGGCAGCTACGCGGTGAGCTCGAGCAACCAGGCCGTGATCCAGGTCAACCCGGTGCTCAACGGCCGCAACTTCACCGTCACCCCGGCCAACGTGGTCGCGGACACGCCCGTCACGATCACCGTGCGCGACTCGGGCACGGCGCCACTGGCGAGCGCGGCCCTCACGGTCCGCCCCGGGACGGTGGCCAACGACATCGTGATCACGCCGACCTCGACCCAGGGCGGCAACTGTGCGCCGGCCGTGTGCTCCGGCGGCGACGCCTTGCTGTTCGCGACCGTCTCGCAGGGGGGTAATCCGCTGCCGGCCCGTGGCGTTCGCCTCGACGTGGTCTCGGGCGACTTCCGCTTCATTACCAATGTCCCGGGCCAACCCGAGGTCCTGTCGACGAACGTCACCGTGGTGTCGGACCAGGCGGGCGGCGTGCACGCCCGCATCCGCGCGCTTCCCGGCGCGCCCAACCAGACGGCCGTGGTCCAGGTCACCGACCTCGGCACGAACGCCTTCCGCCGCGCTCTGTTCACCATCTCCCAGGCGACGGGCAGCAGCCCCGGGTTCTTCGTGGTTCCCGACACGATCAACTTCACCGGTCCCAACAACCTCCAGTGCGCGGTAGGCGTACGCGGGGATGTGAGCATCTTCGGCGGCTCGCCCCCCTATTCGATCGGCTCGGGCGGAACGGCCTTCGGAGTGAGCACGAGCGTGGTCACGACCAGCGGCGGCTCGTTCTACGTGGTCGCCAACGGAACCTGCGCCGAAAACGTCCCGATTCCGGTGGTCGATTCGGCCGGGCGCACGGCGGTCGTCACCGTCTCCAACGTGTTGGGCACGAATGCCATCCCCGACCTGCTGGTCTCGCCGGACGAGGTCACCATCGGCGAGTGCAACGGGACGGCCACGGTGTCGGTCGCCGGGGGCATCCCGGGGAGCTTCACGGTGAGCAGCGGCAGCCCGGCGATCACGGTCTTCAGCAACCCGAGCTCGCGCACGATCGGCATCAGCCGCACGATCGGCGCCGTGACTACCCCGATCCTGGTGGGCGTCTCGAGCGGCGACAAGGTGGCCACCATCACCGTGAACCTGACGGGCGACGCCCTCACCACGAACTGCGATGGATCGAGCTTCCGGCTCACGCCGTCCTCGGTCGTGCTGTCGAGCTGCGGACCGGTAAACGTCGCGGTGACCGGGGGTGCCGCACCCTACACGGCGTTCACGAACAACAGCAGCTTGGCCGTCACGCCGGCCGCCCCCACGCCCATAGCCAGCGGCGGCATTTTCGCAGTCCAACGGGCCGCCGGATCGGCCACCTTCACGTCGGGATCCGTGATCGTCCGGGACAACGCCGGGACTCTCCGGACGCTGGCGGTTACCGGTGCCGGAACCGGCGCCGGGTCGGGCACTGGCGCCTGCCCGTAGGCAGTTTCCGGCCTGGAGGGGGAGGAATATGCTGCATTGCAGCATCTGATTTTCCCGCGGCCGGGCCCCTTTTGGAAGGCCCTACTTGCAGCCAAGTGAAAGTTGCGCTTTAATAACCAGCGATAAGCCGCTAAGTTTTTTGAAGATTTGATTGGCGGGCGGAGAAAAAGGGGAACAACGTGAGACTCGAATCGATACGCAGCTTCCTCGCCGGTAGCCTTTCCGTGGCGCTGGCGTCCTTCCTCCTGGTTTCCTGCGGAGGCGGTGGCGCGGGCAACAACGACCCGGTCGGTGGCCCGCCACAGATCCTGCCGAGCACCGGAACGCTCTATGCCGGCGTGGAGTACACGTTCACGTTGGCCGGCGGACGGGCGCCTTACTTCCTCTCCTCGAGCGAGCCGAACGTCTTGCCGGTGCCGTTCAAGGTCGAGGGCCATACCGTAACGCTGATCCCGGCGAACACCGCCGTGGTCGACACGGGCCTGCCGCCCAACTCGCTGCCGGTCCGCACGGTGGTCATCACCATGCGCGACAGCATCGGCAGCACGGCGGGCACGCAGGGGCTGCAGGTGGCGCAGAACTTCCTCACCGGCTACAGCCTGGGCTTCACCAGCAACTGCACGCCCGCCGCCACCGGCGGCGCGCCACCGGCCTGCGCCGGGGGCGAGACGGTCCTCGAGCTCACCGCGGCCATCAACGGCAACCTCCTCGGCTTCCGCGAGTACCGCTTCGAGGTCGTGCGCGGCCCGTTCTTCTTCACCAATATTCCCGGCGTTCCCGGCGTCGTGCCCCCGAGCGGCACGCTCGGCCCGGGCGGCGCCACCTGGACCACGCGCACCGATCACGAGGGCGACGCCCACGCGATCATCCGCGTGAACAACAACGTCGGCACCCAAATCGGGGTCCTCCGCATCGTCGACACGGCGACCGGCGCCTCGACCCAGTACACGTTCAACATCACGGGCGTTCCGCTCTCGGGCGCGCTGGTCGCGATTCCCGAGGAATTCACGCTCGCCGGCCCCGACAGCGCGACGTGCGGGACGGGCACAGGCGACTTCCTGGTGTTCGACGGCACGCCGCCCTACACGGCGGTGAGCACCTTCCCGAACGTCCTCCTGGTCAACGCGCTCGACAACACCAATTCGAACGTGAGCAACACGCAGCCGGGGCAGTTCCGCTTCTCGGCGACCAACCCGTTCTTCTGCATGGATCCGGGCACGATCGTCGTGCGCGACGCGAACAACCGGCAGGTGATCGTCGAGGTCACGACCGAACAGGGCACCGGCGACCCGCCGCCCCCGCCGATCTCGGCCACGCCAGGCGCGCTCACGCTGCCCTGCGGCGGGTCGGGCTCGGTGATCCTCCTCGGCGGCGGCGGCACCTTCGTGGCGTCCAGCCCCGACACGCGCCTCACGTCGACCCTCGCGACCCGCGTGCTTACGATCACGCGCGTGGCGGTGGACCCGGTCGGCACGCCGGTCTCGCCCACGCCAGGCGTGGTGAACCCGCGGTCCTACACGGTGAACGTGACCGACGGCACCAACCTCATCGGCGTCGGCGTCACCGCGCCGTCGAACTGCCCGCCGTAAGCCGGCAGGAAGCTACCCGAACGGGCATCCTTCGCGGGATGCCCGTTTCGTTTTGAGCCTCGCTCACCATGCAAGCCATCGTCACGGGCGCCAGCGGCTTCGTCGGACGGGCACTGTGCGCCGCGCTGCCCACCGGGCACCACGCGCTCAGCTTCGGCTCGGCCGACTGGGAGCGCGCGCTGCGCTCGGCCCCGCTCGCGGGCGCGACGATCTTCCATCTCGCCGCGCGCGTGCACGATCCGCGCGATCGCGACGAGAGCGCGTTCGAGCGCGACAACGTGGTCAAGGCACGTGCGCTCGCCGAGGAGGCGGCACGCCAGCGCGCGCGGCGCATCGTGGTGCTGAGCACGATCAAGGTGAACGGCGGGGAGACGCGCGAGCGTCCCTTCGTGCCGGGCGATGTTCCGGCGCCCGGGGATGCGTATGGGCGCTCGAAGCTGGGCGGCGAGCGCGCCGTTGCCGAGGCAGGCCTGGCGGGCGGCGTGGAGTGGGTGGTGGTTCGCTCGCCGCTGGTGCTCGGCCCAGGCGCCAAGGCCAATCTCGCGAGCCTGCTTCGCCTCGCCGACACGCCGTGGCCGCTGCCCTTCGCCGGCATCGCGAATCGGCGCAGCTTCGTGCACGTCGCGGATCTCTCGCGCCTGCTGCTCGCGTGCGCCGCGCACGCGAGCGCGCCGGGCAATGTCTTTCTCGCCGCGCACCCGGCGCCTTTCTCGACACCGGCGATCGTGGGCGCCCTGCGCCGCGCGCTCGGCCGGCCCGAGCGGCTGTACGCCCTGCCGGCGGCGATGCTCGAGCTCGCCGCCGCGGTCGCCGGGCAGGGTGAACGAATGCGGCGCCTCACCCGCTCGCTCGAGGTGGACGCCTCGGCCGCGCGCGAGCATCTCGGCTGGACAGCCACCGTCGGCCTCGAGGAAGCGGTCGCGCAGATGGCGCAGGACTGGCGGAGCCGCAAATTGTGAGCGCCCTTGCCGCCGCCGCGCTCATCCCTGCGTTGCTCGCCTTCGCCGTGATCGCGGCACTGCGCGGCAGCCGCTGGGCGGCCCGCCTCTCCGACCGGCCGAACGAACGCTCGCTGCACGTTGTACCCACGCCACGCATCGGCGGCCTCGGTATCGCGGCCGGCGCGTTGCCGTTCGCGGCGTGGTCGGCCGCATCGTCACCGGGGCTGGCGGCCATCTTCGCCTCCGCGGCCGTGCTGCTGGTCGTGTCCCTCGCGGACGATTTCCACGCGCTGCCGATCGGCGTCCGCCTGCCCGCGCATGCATGCGCGGCTGTCGTCGCGATCCTCGCCGCCGCCACGCCGCTGGTGCCCTGGCCGTGGGGATGGATCGGAGCCGTCGGCGTAACGCTCGCGATCGTATGGTCGACCAACCTCTACAACTTCATGGACGGCGCCGACGGACTCGCGGGCGGCATGGGAGTCGTCGGTTTCGGGGCCATGGCATGGGCAGCAGCCGATGCGGGCCAGGGCGGCCTCGCGATCGCCTGCGCGGCCGTCGCCTCGGCGTGCGCCGGCTTCCTCGTGCACAACGCGCCGCCGGCGCGCGTGTTCATGGGCGATTGCGGCGCGATCCCGCTGGGCTTCCTCGCGGGCGCGCTCGGGCTGCACGGCACGCTCGCGGGCGCATGGCCCGCCTGGTTCGTCCCGCTGGCGTTCTCACCCTTCGTGGTCGACGCGACGCTGACGCTCGCCCTGCGCATGGCGCGCGGCGAGCCCTTCTGGCGTGCGCACCGCAGCCACGGCTACCAGCGGCTGGTGCTCTCGGGCTGGTCCTTGGCGCGACTCGCCGCGGCTGCGTGGACGCTCATGCTCGCGGCGGCCGCAAGCGCCCTCGTGGCCCGGGAATCGGCCGAAGGCGAACGTTGCGCTATAATTTTCGTCTGGCTTGCAGCGTATGTGCTGCTGGCCGTTCTGGTGGGCAGGCAAACAAGAAGAAAGGCGCAGGCAGCGCGCGTGGACTCCCAGCCAACACCCCGGATGCCCGAATGAAGCCGATGCACATCGACGCCAGGCCCCTCGCCGCGGCCGCGTTCGACGGCCTTGCGCTCGCGCTCGCCGCGCTCGCCGCGACCTACCTGCTTGCCGTACCCGCGCCCAGCCCCTCGAAGCTCGACCTGCTGTTCGCGTCCTTCGTGGTGGCGATCCCGATCCAGCTCACCGTCAACTTCGCCTTCGGCATCTACCAGGGGGTGTGGCGCTACACCAGCCTGCCGGACATCCAGCGCATCGTCTTCGCCGTCCTCGCCGGCACGGTGTTCACCTCCGGCGCGCTGGGCGCCGCGGGGCTGGACGGCGTCTTCGGCATGCGCGAGTACCTGCTCTATCCGCTGCTGCTGGCCTCGATCATGTCGCTCGCCCGCATGGGCTTCCGCTCGTTCAGGGAGTGGAGCCTTTATGGGCGCGGCGGCGAGCAGGGAACACCGGTGGTGATCATGGGCGCGGGCGACGCGGCCGTGGGCCTGGTGAAGGAGCTCTCGCGCAGCCACGAGTGGCGCGTGGTGGGCCTGCTCGACGACGACGAGAAGAAGCACGGGCGGCTGCTGCATGGCGTGCGCGTGCTGGGCGGGCTCGAAGACCTGCAGCGCTTCGCGCAACGCCTGAAGCTGCGCCACGCGATCATCGCGATGCCCTCGGTGCGCTACACCGTGCGCCGGCGCGTGGTCGAGGTCTGCAAGCGCGCGCGCGTCTCGGTGATGACCGTGCCGACCCTCAACACGGTCGCGACCGGCAAGGGCGCCCAGCCCGCGCGCATTCGCAAGGTGGCGGTCGAGGACCTGCTCAAGCGCGACTCGGTGACCCTCGACGACGCCAGCCTGCACGAGCTGCTGACCGGGCAGGTGGTGATGGTCACCGGCGCGGGTGGCTCGATCGGCTCGGAGCTGTGCCGCCAGATCGCGGCGTACGGGCCGTCGATGCTCGTGCTCTACGAGATGAACGAATACGCGATGTACAAGGTGGACGAGCAGCTGCGCGAGGACTTTCCCAACCTGCCGGTCGCGAGCCTCGTGGGCGACATCAAGAACGCGCGCCGCGTGAACCAGGTGATGCACCAGTACTCGCCCGCGCTCGTCTTCCACGCCGCGGCGTACAAGCACGTTCCGCTGATGGAGGAGGCCAACGCCTGGGAGGCGGTGCAGAACAACGTCTTCGGCACCTACGTGGTGGCGCGCGCCGCGATCGACTACGGCGTGAAGAAGTTCGTCTTCGTCTCCACCGACAAGGCGGTCAACCCCACCAACGTCATGGGCGCGACCAAGCGGCTGGCGGAGATGGTGTGCCAGGCCCTCCAGGCCGAGAGCCAGACGCGTTTCGAGATGGTGCGCTTCGGCAACGTGCTGGGCAGCGCCGGCAGCGTGATCCCCAAGTTCCAGGAGCAGATCGACAAGGGCGGCCCGGTGACCGTCACGCACCCGGAGATGGTGCGCTACTTCATGTCGATCCCCGAGGCCGCGCAGCTCGTGCTGCAGGCGGGCTCCATGGGCCTGGGCGGGGAGATCTTCGTGATGGACATGGGCGAGCCGATCCGCATCGTCGACCTCGCGCGCGACATGATCCGCCTGTCCGAGCTCTCGGAAGGCGACATCCGCATCGTCTACACGGGCCTGCGGCCCGGTGAGAAGCTCTTCGAGGAGCTGCTCGCCGACGACGAGCACACGCGGCCCACGCCGCACCCGAAGCTGCGCATCGCCAAGGCGCGCGAGGTGGACCCGGGCTGGATCGCGGGCCTGCTCGACTGGCTGCGCGCGGGCGAGCGCGTGCCGGCGGACTCCGAAGTGCGCCGCGACCTCAAGCGCTGGGTGCCGGAATACCAGTCGCAGGTGCGGCCGAAGCTTACGGCGGTGCAGCCTCCGCGCGCGGCATAGGCCGCGGCGTCGAGCGCGCCAGTCCCAGCAGCATCGCATTCAGGGACCAGAACACCAGCCCGTTGTGGCGGTAGAGGAAGTCGTCGGTGAGGCACTTCACCACGAACCCGGCGACCACGGCGAGCCCCACAGTCCCCAGCGGCGCCAGCTCAGCGCGCTCGAGGTAGCCGCGGTACTCGCGCGCGAGCAGGGCGAGGAGCGCCACGAACACCGCCAGGCCCACAAGCCCGAGCTCGAGGGCCACGTCGACGAACACGTTGTGGCCGTGCCGGATCTGCGGATGGTTCAGCACCCTGGGGGTTTGCGGGATGAAGTCGGCCGAAAGGATCTCGCGCCCGAACCCGTGGCCCAGCATCGGCGCCTGCGAGAACTTGTCCCACGCCACGCCCCAGATGCGCGGGCGCACGTCGCGCTCGAGGCTGTCGGAGGCGCCGGCGAAATGCAGCGCCGAGCGATCGATGATCGAGGCGGCGAGCGCAGCGGTCGCGACCAGCGCGGCCACCACCGCCATGCGCCGCAGGGCGCGCGTGCCGCCGTTCGCGCCGGCGGGCCGCATCGCCGCCACGATGAGGAACTGCACCGCGAGCGCGACCCAGATGATGCGGTTGTCCGTTTCCCACGCGGCGAAGAGCAACAGCACCATCGCGCCCGTGCCGATCGCCACACCCCTGCCCGCGCCCCACGGCGGCTGCCATGCGAGGGCGAGCACGAGCGGAGCCATCAGCACGAGGTGCGTGGACCATGGCCCGCGTTGCTCGAAGACCGCGTGGCGCGAGAGCGAGAAGCCGAAGGTGCGCTGCGCCATGTGCAACGCGAACACCACGGCCGTTCCGGCGAGCAGCGCGATGCACCAGGTGCGCCAGCGCCCCGGCTGCTGCGCTACCAGGAAGAACACCGCGACGGCGAGCACGGGATAGGCGATCTCGGTGCGCAGCTCGTACAGCGTGTATGCGCGATCCACGCTCCACATCAGCGAGGCCACGGCGAGCAGCGCCCAGGCGGCGAACGTGGCCGCGATCGCGAGTGGAATGCGCTGCGCGTAGGGCGCTACGTGCGTCCGCCAGGACGCCGCGAGGGCAATCGCAGCGAGGAGCAGCACCGCCGTCCGCAGCCCCGCGCTCCCGGTGAACGGTGCAAGGAACAGGAACGCGGAGGTCGCTGCTGCGAGGAAGGTGTTCAAGTGGCGCGCCCGACACGATTCGAACGTGCGACCCCTGCCTTCGGAGGGCAGTACTCTAATCCAGCTGAGCTACGGGCGCGTATGTCCATGATTCTACATGGGCCCGGCCGGTCACGCGAGCTAAACGGCTATAATCCGCGCTTCGTTTCGATACCCGTTTGCACGCGCTGCCCGCCCCGAGGAAGACATGTCCGGCACCCACCACGACCCCATCGAAGACAACATCGAAACGCATCCCGTGAAGCTCGCGATCGGGGTCGTCCTGGGCGCGGTCGCGCTCATCATCGGCATCATCCTGCTCGCGCAACTCGCCGTCGGCATGTACGGCGCGCGCCCGCTGAAGGACGACCCGGCGATGTCGGATGCGGCGGTGAACAAGCGCCTGGCACCGGTTGCCAAACTCGCGGTCGATCCCAACGCGCCGCCGCCCGCTGCGGCAGCACCCGCACCGGCGGCAGCCGCCCCGGCCGCGGTTCCGGCGGCCGCGCCCGCACAGGCCGCGGCCGGCGACGGCAAGGCCACGTTCGACGCCACCTGCGCGGTGTGCCACAACGCCGGCGTGGCCGGCGCCCCGAAGGCCGGCGACAAGGCCGCCTGGGCCGCGCGCGTGAAGGCCTCGAAGAAGGAAGGCCTCTACGCGAGCGTGCTCAACGGCAAGGGCGCGATGCCGAAGAAGGGTGGCAACCCCGCGCTCTCGGACGACGCAGTGAAGGCGGCCGTCGACTACCTGCTCGCAACGGCGAAGTAAGACTGGCGACCTACGCGATCGGCGATCTCCAGGGGTGCTACTCGCCCCTGGTCCGGCTGCTCGACGCGGTCGCCTTCGACCCGGCGCGCGACAAGCTCTGGTTCACCGGGGACCTCGTCAACCGCGGTCCCGAGTCGCTCGAGTGCCTGCGCTTCGTGAAGGGCCTGGGCGAGGCGGCCGTCACCGTGCTCGGCAACCACGACCTGCACCTCCTCTGCGTGGCCGAGGGCGCCGAGAAGCGGCGCAAGCGCGACACGCTCGAGGACGTCCTCGAGGCGCCCGACCGCGGGGAGCTGCTCGAGTGGCTGCGCCATCGGCCGCTCATGCACGTGGAAGGCGGACACGCGCTCGTGCACGCGGGCCTGCTGCCTGAATGGACCGTCTCCAGGGCGGCCGCCCTCGCGCGCGAAGTCGAGCAGGCGTTGCGCGGCCCGCGCTACCGCAGCCTGCTCAAGCGCATGTATGGCGACGAGCCGCGCGCATGGGACGAGAGCCTGCGTGGAACCGATCGCCTGCGCGTGGTCATCAACGCGATGACGCGCCTGCGCGTGTGCGACGACGGCGGCGCGATGGTGTTGGGCTTCAAGGGCGAGCCGGGCGAGGCATCCGAGGGGTGGACGCCGTGGTTCGACGTGGCGGGACGCCGCAGCCGGGACCATGCCGTGGTGTGCGGCCATTGGTCGGCGCTCGGCGTGACGATCCGCCCCGACCTGCTCTCGCTCGATAGCGGCTGCGTGTGGGGGCGCGCGCTGACCGCGGTGCGCCTCAGTGACCGCCGGAAGTTCGAGGTGGCGTGTCCGGCGGCGGGAGGCCGAGAAGACTAGCGATGCTCGCCCGCGCGCGCGCCGAAACCTCGCGGCGCGAGAGCCCGGCGGTCTCCACCATGGGCGCGAAGCGGATGCGCACCACCACGCCGCGCTGGCGGATGGCGAGGCCCAGCGACTGCATGAACGAGAGATCGCCCACGTAGGCCACGGCGCGGCACTGGCTCCCGTCGGCGTGCTGGTAGCGGACCGCGCACGGATACACGCGCAACGCGTGGGCCACGGCCGGCTCGAAGAGCGAGGCGTGGAACTTGAGCATCGCGTCGCCCTCGGTGGTCGTGCCTTCGGGGAAGATGCCCACGCAGTCGCCTGCGGCGAGCGCAGCCTGGACGTGCTCGTTGGTGCGAGCGGCCTCGCGGCGCAAGCCCCGCCGGATGAAGAGCGTGCCCGCGCGCTCGGCGATCCAGCCGGCGAGCGGCCAGTCGCGCACCTCGCTCTTGGCCACGAAGCGCGTCGAGCGCACCGCCTGGATCGCGAAGATGTCGAGCCAGGAGACGTGGTTGGCGGCGATCATCGCGCCCGGCCCGCTCGCGGGCGGGTCGCCCTCCACGTCGACGGCGATGCCCATGATGCGCAGCAACTTCGCGGCCCACCATGCCACGAGCGCCCGCCGGCGCTCCGCAGCGGCGCGTGGAAAGACGAAGCGCAGGATCAGGACCGCAGCGGCTGCGTGCTGCGCCATGCGCGCCCAGCGCAGCGCGCGCAGCGCCCGGCCGGCCCGCGGATTAATGCGTGACCCGGACCGCGTCGCGTCCGGTGAGGACGCGCACGCGCTCGCCGGGCTGGAACTGCTCGTTGGTGGCCTGCTGCACCACGGCGATGTAGCGGCCCCCGTCGAGCAGCACGGTGACCTCCACGCCCGCCATCTCGTTCGCCTGCTGCTCGGCGTTGTAGCCGATGATGCTGCCCAGCACCGTGCCGGCGATGGCGCCCACGATCTGGCCCGAGCCCCCGCCGACATGGCTGCCCGCGATGCCGCCGATGAATGCGCCCGACGTGGTTCCGACACCGGTGTTCACCGGCTGGATGCGCACCGGGCGCACCACTTCGACCACGCCGAAGCGCACGCTCTGCTCGCCCATCACCTCGTAGCCGCGATAGTCGCCGCTGCCGGCGTGGTATGCGCACCCGCTGATCAGGGCGAGCGTGAAGATGCCGGCGATCGCCTTCTGGATTCCCATGACGGCCTCCCTAGAGTGAGTCCCCGAATGCCTCGCGCAGCGCGCGCGCGATTTCGTCCCGGGTGGGACGATGGTTCTGCCCGCCGCGGCGGGCGATCTTGATCGAGCCCATCACCGAGGCGAGGCGCGCGCTGCGCTCCCAGCCCCAGTCGCGCACCATGCCGTAGAGCAGCCCCGCGCGATAGGCGTCGCCACAGCCGGTGGGATCCACCAGCGCCTCGGGCCGCACCGCCGGCACGTCGATGCGCCCGCCGTCGGCATAGACCGACGAGCCTTCGGCGCCGCGCGTGACCACCACCGCGCCGATGCCGCGCGCGATCTCCTCGACCTTGCACCCGGTCTTGTCCTCGACCACGCGCGCCTCGTAGTCGTTGACGGTGAGGGCTCGAGCGCCCTTCAGCAGCTCCATCAGCTCCTCGCCCGAGAACATCGGCATGCCCTGGCCCGGGTCGAAGACGAAAGGCACGCCGGCCGCGGCGAGGTCGCGCGCGTGCTCCATCATCCCGCGGCGGCCATCGGGCGAGACGATGCCCAGGCGCACGCCGTTGGCGTCGGCGATGCGATTCACGTGCGAGTCCGTCATCGCGCCCGGGTGGAACGCCGTGATCTGGTTGTCGTCGATGTCGGTGGTGATGAAGGCCTGCGCCGTGAACTGCCCGTCGAGGATGCGCACGTGGCGCGTGGTGAGGCCCAGGGACTCGAGGCGCTTCGCGTACGGCCCGAAGTCGTGGCCGGCCGTGGCCATGATGGCCGGATCCTCGCCCAGCAACTTGAGGTTGTAGGCGACGTTGCCGGCGGTGCCGCCGTACTCGCGCCGCAGGTCGGGCACCATGAACGCCACGTTGAGGATGTGGATCTGGTCGGGAAGGATGTGCTTCTTGAACTGGTCCGGGAACACCATGATGGTGTCGTAGGCCAGAGATCCACATACGAGAATCGTCATGCCGCGCAGTATAAACGGGCGGTTCTTGCACGAACGGGCGGTTCGCGCCGACGGGCGGGGTTGACCGTCTGCGCGCGGGCCCGCAGGATGGCAGGAGAACAAGCAGAAAACCGAATCGGGCGCACACCGCTTCGGCGGGCCCCGGTGGGTGCCGCCGGGAAAGGTCCGTGCAATGCCCGGCAATCCGAACGTCATCCCGCTGCAGGCTCACCCGCGTGCGCGCGCGCGCGACGAGAGCGGCGCGGCGCTCGACGTCGTATCCCGCCTCTTCGAGCAGGCCGGCGGCGATGCCGCGCTGCCCGCCGCAGTGCGCGCCGAGATCGCGCGCTTGCGCATCGCCACGTTGCGCGCGGCGCAGCTCGCACCAGGCTTTCTCCTGAAGCGCGAGCATCCCGCGAGACGCCTGCTCGACGCGATCGGCGCCGCCGCGCTCGGCCTGGAGGAGTCCGTGCACGCCGAGGACGCCACCGTGCACGCCATAGCGACCGCGGTTCACGCGGTGCTGAACGACTTCGACGCCGATCCCGTCCCGTTCGACAATGCCGCCGCCGCGCTCGAGGAATTCCTCGCGCAGCGCACGCGCGAGGAGGACGAGGCGGCGCGGCCCCTGATCCAGGCGATCGTGCAGCGCGAGACCGCCGACCTGCCGCGCCGCGCGGCGCAGGAAGAGGTCGAGCGGCGGCTGGGCGCGCGCCTGTGGGTGCCACCCGCGGTGCGCGCGATGCTGCGGGGCGCGTGGGTGGAGGCGCTCGCGATGGAGTACCGCCAGTACGGCGAAGGCTCGGTCCAGTGGCACGCGCGCGTGCGCACGATGGACGAGTTGCTGTGGAGCGTCGAGCCCAAGGCCTCCGCCGAGGGCCGGCGGCGCCTGGCGGCCGTGCTGCCCGACCTGGTCGAGGCCATTGCGGCGGGGTTGCAGCGCGCGGAGGTTCCCAGGGAGGAGCAGGACGAGTTCCTGAGCTCGCTCGTCGACAGCCACGCGCAGGCGATGAAGGCGGGCCAGCGCGGCCTCGTGCTCGTTCCCGAGGCCGCACCCGCCGACGCCCCGCACAACGCCTTCTCGGCCGAGACGTTCGATGCCGGCACGCGGCGCGTGGAGGAGATCCGCTACACGGCCGCCGCCGGCGCTGCACCGGACGGCTACGACGAGGCCGTGGCGCGCTTGCGCGCCGGGGCGTGGATCGAGATGCAACGCGGCGCGCGCGCCGCCGCATGCAAGCGCCTCGTGTGGTCCAGCCCGATCACCGGCGCCCTGCTCTTCGCCGGACTCGCGCCCGGGTCGATCGGCGTGTCGATCATGCCCGCGGCGCTCGCCGAAAAGATGCGCGGCGGCGAGGCGCGCCTGCTCGATGCGACCCCGCTGGTCGAGCGCATGCTGCTCGCGCTCGCCGCGGCTCCCAGGCCTCAGGGATAGAAGACGAGCAGCTGGTAGCCGGTGGCCTTGAGGCGCGGGGTCTCCAGGCGAAGCTGCAGAGCCACCTCGACCCCGGCAGGGATCACCTCGCCGTAGGCGAGCGGCCTGCCGAGATAGTCGGTGGGCCGCAGCACGCGCCGCACGGCCGCCTGGCCGGTGAGATCGGTGAGCGTGAGCTCGAGGTGCGGGTATTCCTGCGCGATGCCGCCGAGGTTGCGGATGCGCGCGCCAAGCGCGATCTCGTTCGGCTTGCCCGGCACCTCGAGCAGCTCGGAGTCCTCGAGCTTGAGCGCGGTCTCGTCGCGCGAGTACGCCACGCTGCAGCCGATGTGGACGCACGCCGCTTCGAGCCCGGGACGCAGCACCGGGTAGCGCTGCGCGATCGGCCCGCGGTACACATACGCGATCTCGAGCACGAGGACCAGCGCGGCGAGCGCGGCGGCAAAGCGCCACGCGCGCGCCGGCGGGTCGGGCGGATCCATGTCGAGCGTGAGCTGCGGCTCGTGGCGCAGCCACCGCCGCGTGCGCCGCGGTGCTTCCGGTTGCGGCTCGGGGGCGGGCGGCTCGGGGGCAGGCGCCTCTGGCGCGGTCGCGGGCGCCGCAGGCTCCTCGTCGAAGATCGGCAGGTCCACCGCGCCATCGGCGCCGGTCGCGGTCGAGTCCCGCGGCGCGGAGGTGGCGGCCTCCGCGCGGCTGGTCTCGATCTGGCGGCGCTCGTGGTCGGCGAGCAGGCGCCCGCCGGTGTCGTCGTCGGGAAAGCGCTCCAGGATCTGGAAGCCGTTGAAGACTTGCGAGCA
>Ga0111539_10001757_pt1 | contig 28796 bp, 22 predicted proteins | sample RhiMethybrSRZTD1_FD_79667 | JGI IMG/M metagenome (GOLD analysis project Ga0111539, IMG submission 79667) | Populus rhizosphere microbial communities from Tennessee, USA - Rhizosphere MetaG P. TD hybrid SRZTD1 (version 2) (version 2) | ecosystem: Host-associated > Plants > Roots > Rhizosphere >...
CGACGCGTACGACGGTTCGACGACCTTCTACATATTCGATGCCGAGGACCCCATTATCGATGCGTACCGTCGAATGTTTCCAACGCTGTTCAAGGACGCCACCGCCATGCCCGCAGGTCTGCGCGCGCATGTCCGCTATCCGGAGTTGCTCCTTGCGTTGCAGGCCGAGGTGTACGGTCTTTATCACATGACCAATCCGCAGGTGTTCTACAACCGTGAAGATCTGTGGACCGTTGCCACCGACGTATCCGCGGTCGCACCACCGGAGACGACCGCTCAGCCAATGGAGCCGAACTTTCTTTTGATGCGACTGCCCGGCGAGCGAGACGTGGAATTCGTCGAGATCCTGCCGTTCACTCCGGCAAACCGGAACAACCTGATCGGCTGGATCGCTGGTCGCAGCGACGGTGAACACTACGGGACCGCCGTCGCCTACGACTTCCCGAAGACACGGCTGGTAGACGGGCCTCTGCAGGTGGAAGCCCGGATCGATCAGAACGCTCAGCTTTCGGGTCAGCTGTCGCTCTGGAACCAGCAAGGGTCCCGCGTGCGGCGTGGTCCGCTGCTCGTCATCCCGATCGGCCGTGCGCTCTTGTATGCGGAAGCGATCTACCTCCAGGCCGAGCGAAGCCCGATGCCCGAGCTGCGCCTCGTCGTTCTGGCATTGCAGGATCGATTGGTCTACGCCCCGACGTTCGAAGCAGCGCTCGCCGCGTTGTTTGGTGCCGCCGGAACATCGGCGATCGCGCCGGCACCTCGGTCCGACGCGGCCGTTCGCGAACCGGCCGCGGCCCCGGCGTCGACTGCCGAGATTCAGAAGTTGATCGCGGAAGCCGCACAGAATCTCGCGGACTACCAGCGGTTGACGGCTGAAGGCAAGCTTGGCGAGGCGGGACAGAAGCTCGAACAGTTGAAGCGCACGCTCGACGAATTGAGCAAGCGCAAGTAGCGAGTGCCGCCGACCATCTACGAACCGATCAAATCTCGATGACCGTTCAGTTCGCCTGCACGGACACTCGCGGAGCCCCCTTTGCCCCGCTCCGTTCCGGTCGCTCGCTCCTTCGCAGCTCACGCGCGACGGGTGCCAGTTCCTGCAACTGCGTGTCGCCGAGCACCGACACGTACGGTGGAATGGGTCCAGTCGGTGCGATGCCAGCGAGTTCGGTCGCATGGTGCAGCACTCGCGCCGGGCCCCACGCGTCGCGCAGATCCTCGAGCGGCATGAACTCGGCCCGCAGAGACTCGGCTCGGGACCAATCCTTTTGCACGCATGCATCGAAGAGCAAGCTGCAGGCGCGCGATCCGATGCACCCTGAGCCGGTGGTGAACCCCGGTAACGCGAAATCCCGCATGTGCACGATCGCCGGCCGTTCGCCCATGCCGCTGATCACCCGTTTGCGATCGACGCGACGGAGCAGCCCCTCGAGATATGGATCACGTTTCGGATCGTCGAGCACGACCGCATACTTGATCGCTACTACAACGCCGTCGCTGACCAATCGGCCGACCGCATCGAGGCCCGCGTCCTTGTCGTTGCCGAATCCGTCCTCTGATTTCAGATAGAGGATCAGCGGCACGCCACACGCGTCGGCGATCTCTCGCAGGCCGGCCTCCATCCCGCGCGCGTCGCGCGGATCGTTGCACGGCAAGACCATCACGGTTCGGAACGTATACCGCTTGACGAGTTTGGCCTGATCAATCGCGCGGCCGAAAGACGGTCCCACCGACGGAATCGGCCATCGTGCCGCGTCGAATCCATCCAGCCATCCGAGCAGCGTCTCGTACTCATCGAGCGTGATGTGATACAGGAATGCGTTTCCGCCGTAGAGATAGCGCGTGATGCCGCCGTCATGGATGTGCTTCGCCACCGCTTCGGCAGCATCGAAGTCGATGGTGCGGCGCGGGCCGGTGCGACGTGGCAGGGGAGGAACGGCAAAGACCGCGGCAAGATCCTCTGCGGGGACGGGCGTAATCGTCATCCGCAGAGGATAGCTCGAAAGTCCCGGTCGACGGGGATCTAACGGACCCGAGCCGGTCTCCCCGAGGTTACCGCCACACCAACTGCGTGATATCGAAAGCGACGCTCACTCTGGTGAGGAATTCGCGGCCACTGGAGAAGTCGGATGTTGAATTGCCGAAGTCCTGCGCATTGACCCCCTTCGTCACCCAGGATGTCTCGATGTCGCTGCGCAGGATGTATGCCCACCACTTGTATTCCCACCCTTTGACGAGAGCCAGCGGTCTGACGGAGGCGGTCACCGGGATGAGCGTCACTCTCCAAAACGGGTCGACGTCGGCGCCGGAGAAACTCATCGTGCCGCCACCGAATCCCGCGTCGAGTGCGGGATGCAGTCGGAACATATAAGCTCCCGACAACTGCACGACGTGGACTTCGCGTCGATCGGGTGCATCCAGTTCATCCTTGAACCGGGGGTGGCTGTTGCTTCCAAGCCGGTCGAAACTCACGAAGATCAATCGTTTGGGGCGGATCGTTTCCGACCGCGACCGGCACGACACCACCTTGCCGTCATTTGTGCAAAGCACGGGGCCGGAGAGACCCCACCCATGGAAGGGTCCCGGCCCACTCAATTCTTCGAGCCACGCCCAGAATCCCGACGCGGCGTAGGACGTGCTTGGCCAAAAAGTGATGATGCCCAGAAGTACGATGAGTCGTCCCCATTTCATATAACGCTCCAGTCAGATGGGTTTACGGCCGTGCACCGGCGGGACTGAAGATACTCTCGGTGACTCCAGTCGTGTGTATCAGCGGGTCGTTCTCGCGCACGACTCGACTCCGCGGCGGACTTGTGTCAGGACAGAAAATCAACAACTCAGGGCTGGACCGTCCGATGACGTAACACCGCTTCCCGTCGTACGAAATGCGGGGAGCCTGATTCTGCCAGAGGATGCGATACGGCACCTCGTTGAGGAGCAGGATGGACACGACGACAGCCGCGCATGCGGCAAATGCTCCCCATTTTCCCGTCGCGCCTCGCGCCCGCAAACGAACCGCGTGAAGCAGGCCGGCCGCGAACACCAGCAACAACATCGTGAGAGCGGCGCGATAGAGAACCTTCTCCGCTTCGTTGGCCGGGCCGAGTCGCATGATTGCGTCCGGTGCGGCCGTTGTGATGTTGCTGCCCCAGGCTCGAATCAAGTCATTGAACTGCCACCCAATTGCGATGAGCGCGACAATACCAACCGTTACCAGGCCAGCCTCGAACACGAGCGGATCATGAAGCGACAGCTTCGCCGCCACACTCGTCCACGTGGCGGCGGCGCGACGCTCGATCGTGTCGGCGGAACGAGACAACGCGAGCAGTCGCAGGACAAACCGCGCGCCCCATACCGCACCGAGTGCGAGCGTGGCATAAACAAATGGGGCGACGAGGGACCGGGCGCTCCAGATGAAATAGCTCCTCATTGGCTCGGTCGCGAACGTGCCCGTTCGCCCGAGTGTGTTATTGAACGCGACCGTCATGATCCAGCCAAGGCTCCACATGCCGGCCGGTATGGTGAGCAGCAACGCCGCGATCACCCATCTGCGATCGACGGAAGTCGGCCTGACAGAATCGGCGACCTGTTCGTCAGTGTCGCCGGCGAGTTGCCGGCGCACATGCGCCAAGGCGTAGGTCATCTCGGCCGCTGTCTGATACCGCATCGCCGGGTCGGCCGACATCCCCGTTTGAATCACGTCACCCAGGATCGAGGGCACGCGCGGATCCACGTCGTCTGCGCGCGGCACTCGACGAACCGCCGCAAGCAGAATGTCGAAAGGGTTGGTCGATTCCCACGGGCGTCGTCCGGTAGCCATCTCGAACAGAACGACGGAGAGACTAAAAAGATCGGTCCGTTGATCAACCGACACACCAAGCAGTTGCTCCGGCGACATGTACGGTGGCGTGCCCTGGTTGAGCCACTCGGGCGCGGCGCGCCCCGGATCGGTCTGTGTGCGATCGGTCGTCGCGCTGGCGAGCGCCATCGCGATACCGAAGTCCAGAATCTTGACCGAGCCGTCCAGCGTGACCTGGACGTTGGCCGGTTTGAGATCGCGATGGATGATGCCGACGCGATGGGCCGCTCCGAGTGCATCGGCCAGCTGCCAGCCGATCTCCACGACACGCGCGATCGGCATCGGCTCGCGTCGGAGCAGGGCGGCCAGGTTTTGTCCCTGCACATATTCCATGACGATGAACGTGCGTCCGTCATGTTCGACCACGTCATGAACGGCGGCGATACCTGAGTGCGTGATCCTCGCCGCCGCGCGCGCCTCGTTGATGATCCGATTGCGCACGTCGGGGCCGCCCGTATGGCGCGAGAGGACGCACTTCAGCGCGACAGGCCGGTCCAGCCGGGGATCTCTCGCCAGAAACACCTCACCCATTCCACCGCGTCCGATCCGATCGACGACGATGTAGGGACCGACATGAGAACCAATCGACAACCCGGACGATTCGTCGTCGTCGGTGCGGAAAGCACTCGTTCGATCTGCTGAAGCTCCAGTTTTGACCAGTGCGAGGAGACCATCTCGCAGCGCCGGGTCGGTGCAGGAGTCGCGCAGAAAGCGCTCGCGCTCGACGATTGGACTCTCGAACGTGGCGGTAATCAGGGCCTCAGTCTGAGGCCACGATAGGGGAGGCATCGCTTGTCTGGCTGGCGTGGACGGATACTATGCCGGTGAAGCTTCGGTGTAAAGACGTGGCTCGAGCGCGAGAACTCGACCACTCAATCGCCGGTAACGTAAGATCGAGAGCGCGAACGAAGTGGAGCGGGCGACGGAGCGCGAGCAAGCCTTCGACGGAGACGTGGATGACGTTAGAGGACGATTTTCTGACGAGCGCAGCCGACAAGCTGGCTGAAAACTTGGACCGCATCGAGACCTGTCTGGCCGAGCTGACGCCGGACTCCCTCTGGGCACGCGATTCGGAGAACGAGAATGCGGTTGGAAACTTGCTGCTCCATCTGGAAGGGAACGTCCGACAGTGGATTCTTTCCGGAATTGGAGCTGTACCCGATGAACGTGACCGCTCCGGCGAATTTTCGGCACGCACCGGCGCCAACGCTTCTGTGTTATTTGCAAAGCTGCGTGGGACCGTGGGTGAGGCCGTGGCGCTGATCCGCTCGCTTCCCCACCGGCGGCTCGTCGAGGAGGTCTCCATCCAAGGCTACGACACCACCGTGCTGTCGGCCATCTTCCACGTCGTCGAGCACTTTTCCGGGCACACCTATCAGATCATTCTCCTGACTAAGCGCTTCACTCGAAAAGATCTCGGCTTTTACAGTTACTTGGACAAAACTGGCCGGAAAGAACTAGAGCAGGAGGCGAGCGATGTTCCTGTCGCCGAGTAACCCTGCCTGGTCCACACGTAGCGATCGATTTGCTGAACCGAATCGGCAAAACCCTGCGGCGTTACTCAGGAGTGATTCTGCCGAAAACAGCTGGAACGATCACGAACCGCCGTTCCGCTGATTCGCTGTCGCGTTTCATCGAAGTAGAGTCTATTACGGGCGGTTGAGCTCTTTTTCCGCTTCTAAGAGAAGTTGGTACCGATCCGTGGTATCACCGCCGGATCCACGATAGTTTTTCTTAAACTGCTCCTTCGCCAATGCGACCGCCGTGCGCAACTGTTCGGAATTGGTCTGCCGCAACCCCCGGACGCTCGACAGAAGCGCCATCGCCGCGTGATACCCAACAAAGGGCTTTTCAATACCCAGTCGCTGGGCCAGCCACGTAAGGAAATCGGGCTTAGGCACCGCCTGCAGCATTGTCACCGCCGCGAGTCGTAGTCCGGGTGAGCTGCTTACGGAGAGTTCCGGTATCAAGGTGTGAGCGGCCAACGCCAGTGAGCGCATGCGGGATGCGATGTCTTCCATTCTTCTGGTCCGTGCGTCACCAGCATCCATCGTTGCACGTATGTGTTCATACTGTTGGGCGAGCCCGGCAATCTGTTGACGGACGCCAGACGTCTCAACATTCTCACGTTGCTGTGCCAGTTGATTCGCCAGCTCGGTCGGTGACTGAGTTGGCGCCAGCATTTTGCCGATCACCAGTAACAGATGGGGCCGGATTACATCTGCAAACTGGCTGTGGTCTGCGTAATCGGCGACGAGTCCCATCGCGGATACTTTGGCCTTGAAGTCGACGACCTTACCAAGTTGATCGACCTCATCTCTGAGGCGTGGTAGCGGAAATGGCTGCTGACAGAAGTAGAGCAATATCGGAAACGTTCTGTTCCGTTGCCAGAGCTCATACGCGCGGTCAAATTCTTCCGCGGTTCCGGACGTGGCAACGGCCGTGGGCGTCCCCATTCTCTTCCAAAGGATGCCGACAAACACATCGTACTCTCCGATCTGCCGGTTGACCACATCCTGCGGATCAGAGCCGAGGCTTGGCGCCGCGTGCGTCTCCCAGCGGACCAGCTCGAGCAGAACACGTTTTTCTGGAGCGATCGCAGTAATCGTCAGATTCAGCTCATTGATTACCTTTGCGAGCTGTTCACGTTCGAACTGCACGTCGCCTGGTGAGGCAACGAAAACGCGAATTTTGCGAAAATCAGCTTGCATAATCGATGTGGGACTGCGAGAGCGTTACACCGCAGTAACCAGCTGAGAACTTGCACCGTACCCACGACAAGGAACCAAACAGCTGATCCAGATCGATGATCTCCAGTCCACTCAGGGCACGGCTACAATACCAGAGGCTTTGTGGCGGTGGTCAGCACCCGTGGTTACACCTTGGTGACACTGGCCAGGAATTCGCTCTACGACCTGGGATAGACTCGCGAATTCCGGCCTGACTTCAGTATGGAGAGGTGGCCGAGTGGTCGATGGCGGTGGTCTTGAAAACCACTGTACCCGGAAGGGTACCGGGGGTTCGAATCCCTCCCTCTCCGATTTGCTGCGAGCTTCGCCCGGACTTCCGCCTAAAGCCGGAAGCCACAGAGTCTGACGCAGAGTCCGTCAGCGATTGACTGTCCTGCCTGGCCGCTTGAACGTGTAGATCGTCTCGGTCATCAACGCATCATCGACGCGCATTTCGCGGCGAGTCATTCCAACGAGCTCCCATCCCTGCTGTCCGAGGGCGTTCAAGATGATGTCCGGGTTGCCCGTTTCGCGGCGAGTCTCGACTCGGCTGATCTCGGTGTGGTAATCCCACAGCTGAATCGTGTCACCGGGACGTTGGGTCTGAGCGGCGATACCCACGGCTCCCACGGCCAATACTGTGACAACCAACATGAGTGCGAGCGCACGTGTACTCATTGTTCCTCCGGCGTTCTGACGTGGTGGTTTCGGGGTTGGCTGGATTGATTATCGCCCTTTGACGTGTCAGGACGGCGGGCGTATCCTCGAAGAAGCCGAATTCGCGCGTGTCAGGCGCGAAGCGGGGGAACCAGTGGGCGAGCCGCAACTCGCCAGGGGCATATCCGGGTGGACATTCCGGAGGAGGACCTTCAACCTCCAGCCCGTCAGCTAACCTCGCAGGCATTTGGGGGATGTTTGAATGCCGTCATTGACCGGGGTATGGCGCCTAATTTCCGGTAGTTCTGCCCTGTCCTCATCGTCGCGCTCACAACCTGTCCCATCGGTTTCGCGCAGTGCCGCTCAGTCGTCGGATCGAGAGACGAGCCACCGGTCGAGCCTCGCGCTGCTGACTCTCAGCGCAATCGGCGTGGTCTACGGCGATATCGGCACCAGCCCGTTGTACGCCCTTCGCGAATGTTTTCACGGCCAGCACGGCGTTGCGCCGACGCACGACAACGTCCTCGGGGTTCTCTCACTGATCTTCTGGTCGCTCACACTGATCATCTCGATCAAATACATCCTGTTCGTCATGCGCGCCGACAACAACGGCGAGGGGGGTATCCTCGCGCTCCTCGCCCTCGTGGCGAAGTCTCCTGAGGCGAAGAGAAAGAGCCGCGCGAGCCTGATCGCGCTCGGGCTCTTTGGGGCTGCGCTTCTCTACGGCGACGGAATGATCACGCCGGCGATTACCGTGCTCGGCGGCGTCGAAGGACTCGACATCGTGACTCACATCTTCGAGCCCTACATCGTACCGATCACGCTGGTCATCCTCGTGATCTTGTTCATGATCCAATCGCGCGGGACGACGCATGTCGGCATGCTGTTTGGCCCGGTGATGATCGTCTGGTTCGTGGTGATTGCTGTCCTTGGTCTCACCTGGATTGTGAAGGAACCGCGTGTGCTCGCGGCGTTCAATCCGCTGCATGCAGCGACATTCTTTGAAGCGAACGGGTGGCACGGCTTCGTCGTACTGGGCGCCGTTTTTCTTGTCGTGACCGGTGGCGAAGCGCTCTACGCCGACATGGGCCACTTCGGCCCGAAACCCATTCGACTCGCGTGGTTTTCGATCGTATTGCCGGCGCTCTTCCTGAACTACCTCGGTCAGGGCGCGATGATTCTTCTCCATCCGGATGCCGCTTCCTCGCCGTTCTACCTGATGGCACCGCGGTGGGGGTTGTTGCCGCTTGTCGTACTCGCCACGTTCGCGGCAATCATCGCGTCGCAGGCTTTGATCTCAGGTGCATTCTCGTTGACGCGCCAGGCGATTCAGCTGGGTTACTCGCCTCGTCTCGAAATCCTGTACACGTCCGAGCATCATCAGGGACAGATCTACATCCCGCAAGTGAACTGGACGTTGATGTTCTGCACGCTCGGACTGGTTCTGGGTTTCCGGTCGTCCAGCGCCCTGGCGGCGGCTTACGGAATCGCCGTCACCTTGACCATGCTCATCACAACGATGCTGGCGTATCTCGTTGCGAGAGGGGCGTGGGGAGTGCGCCGCGTGGTCGCCGGCTCAATTGCGTTGTTCTTCTTCCTGATCGAGCTCAGCTTCTTTGGCGCGAACCTGCTGAAGGTGACGCACGGCGGATGGTTCCCGCTTGTCGTCGGAGCGGTCGTCTACACTGTGCTGTCGACCTGGAAGCGCGGCCGTGCGCTGCTCGCGAGCCGCATGCGGGAGAGGTTGTATCCATTCGACCAATTCTTGCAAGACATCGAAGCGTATCCGCCGCAGCGCGTGACCGGCACTGCTGTTTTCATGACGAGCAACCTGACCGGCACGCCGCCCACGCTGCTCCACAATCTGCAGCACAACAAGGTATTGCACGACCGCGTCATTCTGCTGACGGTCGTGACCAGCGACATTCCGTATGTGGCATCGAACAAACGAACCGAGGTCGAGGCGCTGGGTCATGGTTTTTATCGGCTGACCCTCAGGTACGGGTTCATGGAGGAACCCGACGTGCCTGACGCTTTGGCGCAGGCGTCTGTCCACGGATTCAAGATCGATTTGAATGAAACGACGTTCTTCCTTGGACTCGAAACGCTGCTCGCGACGCGGCGGCCAGGGCTGCCTCTCTGGCGCGAGCGCCTGTTCGTTTTGATTGCGCGGAACGCCGTTCGCGCCAATGCGTTCTTCAAGATTCCGCCGGAGCGGGTTGTAGAGCTCGGCATGCAGGTCGAGCTCTGAGAGAGCCTCCGTCCGCTCCGCGGCTCTCGTGCCACAATACTGAGCAGTGCCGGACTCGTCCTTCGTTGACTGGCTGACCTCCCTCGACAAGCGGCATCTGGCCAATCTCCGACCCTCTGAAGTCTCTCGAGCGCTGCGTTCCCTCTCGTCGTATTACGTCGAGCGCCGTTCCAAACTCGGCGCCGGTGCGGCACTCAACACGGCGGGAAAGCGTGCGGCGTTTGCGCTCTTCTACGGCCCGATTCACTTCCTCGTCACGCGCGAAATCATCATGGCGATCGAGCGCGCACGATATGTCGCCCAGATTCTCGACCTTGGCTGCGGCACCGGCGCGGCGGGTGCTGCGTGGGCACTCGCGAGCGGACGCTGCACCATGAACGGCATCGACAAGCATCCGTGGGCTGTCGATGAAGCGAACTGGACCTACCGGCAGTTTGGCATCACCGGCTATGCAGGTCAGGTGAGCATCGCCCGCGCGCCGATTCGCGGACGCAAGGGCCACGGGATTCTTGCGGCCTATTCGATCAACGAACTCGATGATGAGACTCGTGCCGGACTTCTCTCGCGGCTCCTGGAGGCGAAGGACACCGGTTCCCACGTCCTGGTGATTGAGCCGATTGCGAAACGCGCGCTTCCCTGGTGGTCCGAATGGGAGGGGATGTTCACCGCCGCCGGCGGCAGAGGTGACGAGTGGCGGTTCCGAGTTGAGCTTCCCGAGCGGCAGCGGCTGCTCGGACGTGCTGCCGGCCTGGATCCTCGCGAGCTGACAGCCCGTTCTCTCTGGATGTAGGACCCCGCAGAACGTCGTTGAACCTTCTAGAACCTTTGTCGAACCCGAACGATATAGAATTCCTGACCAGCCCATGGCACAGGCCACAGCTCCCACGACACCGCGCCGCGGCCTCAGTCTTACTCAACAGATTTTCATCGGCCTCATCCTCGGCATCATTGTCGGCGCGATCGTCGATGCCACCCACCCCGAGTACGCGGTCTACTTCCGTCCGTTCAGTCAGTTGTTCCTGCGGCTGATCAAGATGGTGATCGCGCCTCTGATTTTTGCGACCCTCGTCGCGGGAATCGCCGGCGCCGGTCATTTCAAGGTCGTTGGACGAATGGGATTACGCGCGCTTATTTATTTTGAGGTCGTGACCACGCTGGCGCTGATCATTGGCCTCGCCGCGGTCAACTTCACAAAGCCTGGTGTTGGCGTCAATCTCCCGATCGGCGCGCACTCCGACATCACCGCCAAGCCGCAAACCTGGGATCAGATCCTGCTTCATGTCGTGCCCGAGTCGGTGATCGACGCGATGGCGCGGGGCGACGTCCTGCAGATCGTCGTGTTCAGCGTGATCTTCGGCATCGCCCTCGGGATGATCGGCGAAAAGGGACGTCCGGTGATCGTCTGGTGCGAGGCGCTGGCCGAAACGATGTTCAAGTTCACGAACATTGTGATGCACTACGCGCCGATTGGCGTCGGTGCAGCGATCGCCTACACCGTGGGACATGGCGGGCTCGGCGTGCTGTACAACCTCGCCTGGCTCGTCGCAACGTTGTATGGCGCGCTGGCGGTGCTGATCCTTGCCGTGTTTCTGCCGGTTGCGATCATGTTCAAAGTGCCGCTGCGAAAGTTCATTCGCGCGGTGAAGGAGCCGGCAATCATCGCCTTTTCCACGACGTCGAGCGAGGCGGCCTTACCGCGCGCCATGGAGGTTCTCGAGCGGCTCGGGGTGCCGCGACGAATCGTCTCGTTCGTCCTCCCGCTCGGCTACAGCTTCAATCTCGATGGCACGACGCTGTACTTGTCGTTGGCCGCGGTTTTCGTCGCGCAGGCAGCCGGCGTGCAACTCTCTGTGACGCAGCAGATCACGATGCTGATTACCCTGATGCTGACGAGCAAAGGAGTGGCGGGCGTACCCCGGGCCTCGCTCGTGATTCTCGCCGGCACACTTGCCAGCTACGGTCTGCCCCTCGAGGGTGTAACGCTCATTTTGGGCGTCGACGAGCTGATGGATATGGCGCGGACCATGACCAACGTGATCGGCAATTGCCTCGCCACCGTCGTGATTGCCAAGTGGGAAGGGGAGTTCGTCGAGGCCACCGACCAGGAGCTGGAGCTCGCGGCGGCGCGCGGCGAAATCTGAGCATTACGTCATGTTGTACGGCCTGACGCGTCGCCGGCGGCGCCGCTTCCTCCTCTGGTTCCTTGAAGGCGTCCGGCGGCAACCCGGTCCGCATGCCAGCGAAGACACAGCTCACCAGTCCGCCTGGTGGAAGGTCATGTGCCTGACCGGGGTCGATTACTTTTCGACACTCGGCTATCAACCGGGGATCGCGTTCCTCGCTGCAGGGATGGTGTCGCCGCTGGCGACTCTCGTCCTCGTTCTGTTGACGCTGTTTGGCGCGCTGCCGATGTATCGTCGGGTTGCCGAGCTGAGCCCGCACGGACAGGGCAGCATCGCCATCCTCGAAGAATTGCTTCCCCGGTGGCGCGGCAAAGCGCTGGTTTTGTGTCTTCTCGGTTTCGCCGCCACCGGCTTCATCATCACGATCACGATGTCGGCCGCCGACGCGACCGAGCACATCATCCACAATCCGCTGGTGCCCCGATGGATGGACCATCCGATCCTGGTGACGCTCGTCTTGCTCGGCGCACTCGGTGCGGTCTTTCTCAAGGGGTTTCGTGAAGCGGTCTGGCTGGCTGTTCCCATCGTCGCCGTTTACCTGCTGCTGAATCTGACCGTCGTGATATGGGGCATGCATTACGTGCTGAGTCGCCCCGATCTGTTCAGTCATTGGAAAGGCGCTGCGCTCGCAGAGCACGGCGGCAGCGCGATCAAAGTGATCGTTGTCGCGCTCGTGCTTTTTCCAAAGCTGGCGCTGGGACTGTCGGGATTCGAGACCGGCGTCGCAGTGATGCCGCTGGTCGCCGGCGGCCCAAACGACAGCGAGGCACGTCCCGAAGGAAGAATCCGCAACACCCACAAGCTGCTGACGACGGCCGCGCTCGTGATGAGTGTGCTGCTGGTAACGAGCAGTGTCGTGACGACGCTCTTGATTCCACCAGCGGAATTTCAGGCTGGTGGTGCCGCCTACGGTCGCGCACTCGCGTACATCGCACACGAGCATCTTGGAGAAGTCTTCGGAACGCTCTACGACTTCAGCACAGTGGCGATTCTCTGGTTTGCCGGTGCATCTGCGATGGTCGGTCTCTTGAATCTGGTGCCTCGCTACCTGCCTCGCTACGGCATGGCGCCGGAATGGGCCAAAGCGAATCGACCCCTCGTCGTCATCTTCACGTTCATTACGTACCTCGTGACCGTGTTGTTCAGCGCCGACGTGAATTCACAGGGAGGTGCCTACGCCACGGGCGTCCTTGTACTCATGGGATCGGCGGCTCTTGCCGTCACGTTGGCCCGTCTGCGCTCGCGCCAGCCATGGCATGGATATCTTCTCCTGACCGTCATCTTCGGGTATACGACACTCGTCAACATTGTCGAACGTCCCGAAGGCATCAAAATCGCATCGATTTTCATCGTCACGATCATTGTGACGTCGATGACCTCACGGGTGCTCCGCTCGACAGAGCTGCGCGTGCACGGCATCGATGTAGATCCCGCGGCGCGCGAATTCATCCATGCCGCGGCCGATGCACCGGTGAGAATCATTGCCAACCGGCCCGATGCCGGCGACGTCGAGGAGTATGCCAATAAGCTTCGAGAGGCGCGCGAATCGCATCATCTTCCGCCCGACGAGCGAGTGCTGTTTGTCGAGGTGCGTCTGGGAGACGTCTCGCAGTTCTCGGACACACTGAAAGTGACAGGTGTCGATATCGGAGGCCATAGGGTTCTCCGATGCGTGAGCTCGGCGATTCCTAACGCGATTGCCGCACTGCTCTTGTATTGCCGCGACGAGACGGGAAAGATTCCGCATGCCTACTTCGGATGGACTGAGGGAAATCCGATCGCGTACCTTCTTAAATTTCTCGCATTAGGTGAGGGAGACACGGCTCCAGTGACGCGCGAGGTCCTCCGTCAGGCCGAGCCCAATCCGATGCGCCGACCGCGGATTCATGTGGGGTGAACTGGTGCAGCCTGACTTCCACCTAAAGGCGGAAGCTACGCGGCAAGCCACACGGCGCACTCGTCGACACCGTGGCCTTTGACGGCTGTTACTTCCAGCTGAAGCCGGTCATACCGGACGCTGTCCCCGACGCCGGCAGGTCGACCGAGAAGCGTCAAGACGAGGCCGCTGACGCTGTCGACATCCTCGTGTTCCAGATCCAGATCGAAATGCTGCCCCAGCTCGTCGAGCCTCATCGTCCCGGGGACGCGGAGCCGCCCCATCGGATCACGATAAACATGACGCGCCCCGCCAGGACCTTCCTCGATCTCCCCGACCACCTCCTCGAACAGATCCTGAAGCGTGACGACGCCGGACGTTCCTCCATGCTCATCGAGCACAATCACCATCTGCGTCCGCTCCTGTCTCATCGTCGAAAGCAGAGAATCCAGGGGAGCGGTCTCAGGCACGAGCGGCAGCGCACGCGCGTGACTGCGTCGAATCGGTTCGTCGTGGAGCAACACTCGCAACAGGTCCTTGATGTGGACGATCCCAATAACGTGATCGAGGTCGCGTTCGTAAATGGGATAGCGGGTGTGAGGTTTTTGGCTCAAGAGTTCGCGGATCTGTTCCGGTCGGGTGCCGAGCTGGATCCCGACCACCCGCACCCGCGGCACCATAACTTCGCCGGCTGTGAGGTCGCCAAACTCGAAAAGCTCCTGCAGCATGCGGCCTGACTCGGCGCGTATGGCGCCCACTTCCTCGCTCTCCTGCACGATCAGCTGCAATTCCTCGGAAGTGTAGTACTGATCCGCGTTCTGCGCCTGACGGTTGACACCAACGACCTTCAGCACGCGGTTGCCGAGACTGTTCAACACCAGCACAAATGGAAACAGCGCGTTTCGGATCCATAACATCGGTGGCGTGATCCAGAGCGCCAGTGTTTCTGCGTACTGAAGCGCCAGGGACTTCGGCACCATCTCGCCGATGACAATGTGAAAGTAGGTCAGGATGGCCACCGCAATCGTGCTCGCGATCCCGTGCGACGCCAGCCACTGAGGAAGGCCGTACCCGCCGAGAATTGCGTAAAGCGCGTCGGCCAGCACGTGCTCGCCGTACATGCCGAGGCCCAGGCTCGCGACCGTGATCCCGAGCTGTGCTGTTGCGATGTAGCGATCCTGCTGTTTGGGATCGTCGAGCACGCGCTGGACCAGTTGTGCGAGGCGGTTGCCGTCCTGGGCCTTGCGGTCGATTGCCGCGCGCGGAGCTCCCACGATCGCGAATTCGGCCGCGACGAACACGCCGTTCAGCAGAATCAGGAATGTGATGATGAGAAGGGCGGTCATGAGTTGCTGCTGTCGTCGTGTCCCGGGCGATCGCCGACAATGACCGACATGGTCGCACCCTCGACGGCCTCGACTTCCACGTGCAGGCCATCCACCTCCACCGCTTCACCAGACTCCGGAACGTGACCGAGCGCGCCGATCACGCGATCGCCGACCGTGCCCTCGCGGCCGCGCCATTCGGGGCCAACGAGCGGCGCGGCCTGATCGAGCCGCATCGATCCGGGAACGCGAAGCCGCCCGTCCGACAGTCGAATGGGACGAGCCTGCACCGACTTGAATTCGTCGGCAACGCCGCCGAGCAGTTCGCCGACGACATCCTCCAGGGTGATCAGGCCGACGACCGATCCGCTGACGTCGACGACGAGTGCCTGGTGACTCCGCCGCTCACGGAGAAACGTCAGCAGCCGGTCGGCGGGCATCGTATCGGGAACGCGCACGATCGGCCGCATCAGCGCTGCAACCGACAAGCCCCCGCCGCGAACGTATCGCATCACGACGTCCTTGGTGTGCAGAATCCCCACGATGTTGTCGATCGATCCGCGATAGACGGGCAGGCGGCTGTAAGGACTGGCCGCCACCTCACGGAGAACGTCGTCAAAAGGAAGCGACGCGTCGATCGCGGCGAGGCGAGGGCGCGGAACCATCAACTGCCGGGCACTGCGTAGACCGAGACGAAGGGCGCGATGCAGCCGCACCTGCTCCTGTGGCTCGAGCAGGCCACCATCCCGGCTTTCTGCGATCAGGAGCGCGATCTCCTCCGGCGAGTGCACGTGGCGATGCCCGGTTGAAGGCAATTGCAAAGCGCGCAGGAGCAATACGCCGCTGCCGTTGAGTAAGGCGATCGACCACGAAAATGCGCGGATCGACCACTGCATCGGCAGAACGGTGAAGAGCGCCGTGCGTGTCGGATTCTGCAGCGCCAGCGATTTTGGGACGAGCTCGCCCAGGATCACGGCGAGAGTCGTCAGGAAAATGAGGACGATGGCCGCCGAGGCGGACTCGACGGTTGAGGGCTGTAGCCGCTCGAATTTGCCGACGAGCGGCATGAGACGAGGCGCCAACGTCGCCTGCCCGTAGGCGCCAAGAATGAGGCTGCACAGCGTAATCCCGATCTGGGAGGCGGCGATGTATCGATCCAGCGCCCGCGGATTCTCGAGCACCGGCAGCAGGCGAGCCGCCAGCGCGTCTCCGTCCTCCGCCAGCCGGCGGAGGCGGCTGCGCCGTGCGCTGACTGCAGCGAACTCCGCAGCCACGTACAACCCGGTCAGAACGATCAGCAGGAAGATGATTACCCACGCCGCCACCATGCAGCCGGATCGTACTGCAAAAGATGGCGAAGTCGGGCTTACCTGCGAGTTTGTCGGTAACTGAACGACCGGGGTCTTACCCAGTTACGCGGGGGTCAGACCCCGGTCTGGGGTTTACACACAGCCGGAATCATTCCGCCCTGAGCGCAACGACCGGGTCGACGCGCGTTGCGCGGCGGCCCGGGACGTAACTGGCGAGAGCCGCGACACAGACGAGGAGAACGGCGACCGCGATGAAGGTCAACGGATCCTGCGGCTCGACGTTGAAAAGCAGCTTCCTCATCAGCCGAGTCAACGTGAACGCGCCGGCGGCGCCGAGCGCAACGCCCAAAACCGCGAGGACCATGGCATTGCCCACGACCATTCGCAAAAGATCGCGGCGCTGTGCACCAAGCGCCATGCGAATGCCAATCTCCTGCGTGCGCTGTGTGACCGAGTAGCTGATGACGCCGTAAATCCCAACCGATGCCAGCAGGAGCGCGACGACAGAAAAAATCATCAACACCGCCATTGTCAGCCGGCGCTGAGCCGTCGATATCTCCATCACCTCCGACATCGGGCGGATTTCTGAAGCCGGGACGCTTGGATCGAGTTCGTGCACGGCGCTGACGATCGATTTCGTCAGGCTCACATCGCCGGTCGATGTCTTGACCACAACGGTCATGAACGGGTAGGCGAAACGCGCTGGCGGCAGGTAGGTCGCCCCGCGGGGTTCGAGCTCGAGACTCACCGAATGAACATCTCCGACGACGCCGATGATCTCGTCCGGCCCCTCGTTGTACCAGCTCAGTACGATTCGTTGCCCGATGGGATCTCTATTCCCGAAGTATTTCTTGACCAGCGTTTCGCTGACGATCACGCGCCGGGTATTGGGCGCGGTGTCGCGTCCATCAAAGAGCCGGCCGCGAAGGAGCGGAATCCCCATGGCCCTGAAGTAGTCGCGGGTGGCGACCATCACTTCCGACACGGGCTCGTCGCCGGCCCGCGGCTTTTCCGCGCCTTCAATTGAAAAGCTCGTCGCCGAACCGAGGCCGTTGAGCGGTAGGAAGCTCACGCCACCAGCGTCCTGCACACCGGGCAGCGTACCGATCCGTTCGAACAACCGATCGAAAAACGTGATGATCTGCGTGTCGCGGCTGCTGATGGGTAACGTCACCCTCATGGTCAGTGTCCTGGACGGCTCGAACCCGGGATTGACCCGCATCAGACTCTGAAAACTGCGCACCAGCAGTCCTGCTCCAACAAGCAGGACGAGCGCGAGCGCCATTTCGATGATGACGAGACCCTGGCGAACACGCCGGCCGCGGTGGCCCGTGCCCGTGCGGCCCCCCTCTCTGAGCGCATCCGTCAAGGAGATGCCCGCGGCCGTGAATGCAGGGATGACGCCGAACAGAAGACCGCTTCCCAGTGCCGCAGCGCCAGCAAAGAGCAGCACCCATCCATTGATCCCGACAAACTCCAGCCGCTGAATTGGAAGCATTGCGGCAACCGACGTGCGCAATAACTTCAGGCCCCACCACGCGAGCCCGAGACCGGCGGTGCCACCGACGAGCGAGAGCAGCAGGCTTTCCGAAAGCAATTGTCGAATCAATCGCGCGCGGTCGGCACCGAGCGCCGCACGAACGGCAAGTTCACGATGTCGTGTCGTCGCCCGCGCCAGCAACAGGTTGGCGACATTCGCGCACGCGATCAGCAAGACGAAACCGACTGCGCCGAGTAGAACGAGCAATGCCGGACGGACGTCCCCAGTCAGTTGCTCTTTCAGCGGCACAACTCGAGCCGTCCAGCCGGTGTCGAAATCCGGGAACATCGCGCTCAACTGACTGGCGACGCGGGTCATATCGCCCTGTGCCTGCGTGAACGTCACGCCGTCCTTCAAACGCGCGATCACCATCGTCCAGCGACCCTGCGGAGTGCGTGATTCTGCCGTGAAGCCAGGCGGAACCCAGAGATCGACGTTTTTGTCGAGAATCGAAAAGCCTGGAGGCATGACGCCGACAACCGTGAATAGATTGCCGCTCAGACGAATCGAACGGTTGATGACGTTCGGGTCGGCCGCGAAGCGGCGACGCCAGAATCGATCGCTCAGAAGAACGAACCGACTCGAGTTGGGCCGATCTTCTTCCGGAGTGAAGACACGGCCTACCGCCGCGTTGACGCCAAGCATCGGAAACAGCGTCGCGTTGACCACTTGCTGTTTCACTTCTTCAGGCTCGCCATCGCCGGTGTATGCCGCGCGGAACGTCATGCTGACGATGGACATCTCGGTGAAGACTGAATTCATCTCGCGCCAATGCAGATAATTGCCCGGCGAAACGACGTTATTGCGCTTATCGCGTGGCAGGTTGTGCTCCCACACGATCGCGAGGCGATCCGGATTCTTGTACGGCAGGGGCTGAATGAGTAGCGTGTTGACCACTGCAAAGATTGCGGTGTTCGCACCGATGCCGATCGTCAGCGCGGCAATCGCGGCCAATGTAAAAGCGGGCGAGGCGAGAAGCACTCGACCGCCGTGTCTGAGATCCTGCAGGGCCTGTCGAAACATGGTTCACTCGCTGCGAAGCGTCACGACGGGATCGACTGAGGCGGCGCGGTGTGCCGGCGATACCGTTGCCGCCAGTGCCACGAGACCAAGGAGCAGCGCGACTGCACCGAGCGTGAGCGGATCGCTGGCGGTGATCCCAAAAAGCTGGTTGCTTAGCAGACGGGTGAACGCGATCGCGCCGAGAAACCCGACGAGCAGACCAGCGGCGGCCAGAGCCAGGCCCTGGCGCAGCACCAGTCTGACGAGGTCTGGTCGGCGCGCTCCGAGGGCCATTCGAATGCCGATTTCCCGGCGTCGCTGCGATACACCATAACTGAGCACGCCGTGAATGCCGATGGCGGCGAGCAGCAGAGCGACTGAGGCGAAAGCCGCCAGCACCAGCGTCGTAAAACGGCGCTGACCGATCGACCGCGACATCGTGTCGTCGAGTGGCTCTACAGCAAACACCGCGAGGGCAGGGTCGATCTCATGGATTGCGGATGTAGCCGCTGGAGCGAGCGAAGACGAATCGCCGAGGGTTCGCACCAGCAGCACCCCCGCACCATTCGCCGACGGTGTTTGGGAGAGTGGTGTATACGCGCCAATCGGCGACGCCGCAGCGAGGCCATGAAACTTCTCGTCGGCAACGACTCCGACAATCGTTCGGCCGGTACCCCAGAAGCGGATCTGCGTCCCGATTGGGTCGCGCTCGCCGAAGAACCGCCGGGCGGCTGCCGCGTTGATGAGTGCGACCGGCGCGCTGCTCGTCGTATCGCTGTCGAGCAAGAGCCTGCCGCGAAGGAGTTGCAGACCGACAGTCGCGAAATACCCGGGACTGACGCGACGGATTGAGATCTCCGGCCACGAGCTCGCCTCGGCCTCACGGCCGACAACGGTGAATGAATTGGTGAAACCTGGATCGAGCGGATGGTTGCCGGCGATTGCGACGGCACGAACACCGGGTAGCGTCGCGGCGCGCGCGAGCAGAGCCCGGTTGAATGCATGCTGTTCCTTGAAGTCCGGCCAGACGGCGAAGTTGGCCGGGTAACGTGATGCTGGAAGCTGGTATTCGGCTTTCAGGACCCCTTCGGTCACAAATCCGGGATTCACCTGTTGCAGTGTCCAGAAGCTGCGAATCAAGAGTGCGGCGCCGCAAACGAGCACAACCGCGAGGGCCAACTCCGCGATCACCAGTGCGCCTCGTATCCGGCTGCGCGTCGGACCTGCCGAGGCACGCCCGGTCCCATCAGTGAGCGACGCCTGCAGATTGAGGCCACGCGCCTGGATCGTCGGCAACAAGGCAAAGACGGCCCCGATGAAAAGAGCAATGCCGAGTGTTGTGAGCAGCACGCGAACGTTCACCGACGCGAGCGTGAGCCGCGGAACATCCGCGGGAGCCATGGACGTCAGCAAACGCACGCCGACAAACGCCAGAATCACTCCTGTGACTGCGGCCGCTGTCGAGAGCAGAATGGCTTCTGCGAACGCCTGACGAATCAGCCGTGACCGGGAAGCGCCGAGAGCGCTGCGCAGAGCGGCTTCGTGCGCGCGGGCGCTGGCGCGCGCGAGCAGCAGATTCGCGACGTTGACGCAGGCAACTATGAGTACAAGCGCCACGGCCGTGAGCAGCACGAACAGAGCAGGACGAACCGGACCAAAGATGACGCCGTCGAGTGCTTCCACGTGCGTGCCGCGCGCGGCGTTTTCCGGATAGGCGCGTTCGAGATCCGCGCTGATGGCTGTCAGCTCGCTGTTCGCCGCATCGATCGATGCCGTCGACGACAAGCGTCCGACGACAAAGATCGGATGCGTGGAGCGAGGCAGCTGTTGCGGATCGGCCTGAAGCGGCGTCCAGATGTCGATATCCGCTCTCAGTCCGCGATCGGCAAAACCGCGGCTATACGCGGCTGACGAGAGGATCTGCAGGACGCCAAAATCCGCGCCGGACGGCATGACGCCGACTACGGTGTACGGACGATCGTCCAGACGAAGCATCGAGCCGACGGCGGAATCGCGCCGCTGAAATACCCGTTCCCACAGCCCGTCGCTGATGAGCACGACTGACGGACCTCCGGGCCGATCCTCGTCGGTCGTGAACACTCGACCTGCGATCGGCTGAAGCCCGAGCGTCGGCAGCGCTTCGGCCGACACGTTCAGGACCGGTAATCGCACGGGATCGCCGTGCTCGGGTGTCAGGTTGACTTCTCCCGCCATGACCGCGGCGAGCTGTTCGAAGGTCCGTGAGCGGGACTTGAAGTCGAGATAATCGGGAAAGGAGGCCGGCTCACGTGTCGTGGCCGTGTTGCGATCGGTTTCCCAAACCATCGCAAGACGATCGAGATTCCTGAGCGGGGTCGGCCGCAGCAGGACCGCGTCGATGACGCTGAAGATTGCCGTGTTCGCGCCGATGCCGAGCGCGAGGGTCAGGATCAGAATGACGGTGAGGGCCGGTGTTTTTTGAAACGACCGGAACGCATAGCGAAGGTCCGACCACATGTGTGCATCCTCATCTGCCGATCGCGCCGATCGCCCACGCCGCCTGCTTTCGCACGCCTGCGTCGCTATCTTTGAGGCATGGCAGGAGTCCGGACAGAGCGCGCGAATCGCCGATCGCGCCGAGCGCCCATGCCGCCTGTTGCCGAACGCCGCTGTTCTGATCTGATAAGGCGCGAACCAATGCTTCGACTGCACGGGAATCATCGATCGAGCCGAGCGCCCACGCCGACTGTTTTCGCACGCGTTCCGCCGGATCGTTGAGCGCTCGGATCAGCGCCGGGACCGCGCTCTTGTCGTCAATCGCCCCCAGCGCCCACGCCGCTTGTTCACGCGTGCGCTCATCGTCGTCGCCGAGCGCCGCGCCCAGCGCGTCGGACGCGCTGGAATCATCGATCGCGCCCAATGCCCACGCGGCTTGACGGCGGACGCGCGGATCGGTGTCCTTCAATGCGGCGACCAGGGGTTGTACGGCACGCCTGTCGTCGATCGCTCCGAGCGCCCACGCCACTTGCTCACGCACCGCCGCCTCGCGATCCTTCAGAGCTTCGATGAGCGCCGTCACGGCCCGTTGATCGTCAAACGCGCCAAGGGCCCATGCCGCATTTCGGCGTGCCGCCCACGTGGTGTTGCGAAGCGCGTTAAGCACGGGATCGAAGGCGCGCGATCCTATCGCGACGAGAGCGGCGGCGGCCTGCTCACCGGGTGATGTCAGATCGTTTGGATTTCCACGCCACCAGCTTCGATGACAAACAAGCGTCGCGACCGGTGCGGCGTCGCCCAGCATCGCAACCAGTGGTCCGATTGCGTCGCCTGCCGCATCGCCGAGCTCGCGAATCTCGCAGGCCGCCTGCGCACGGGCGGTCGGATCGGAGGCGCCGAGTTCCGCGATCAACTCGCGAACAGTGCGACCCTGGGCGCGCGTCTCACGATACTCGTTGGCCGGCGAGGTCAGCGTCAACAGGGCGAGAACTGAGCCAATCGCGGTACGGACCACTTCAGTGCTCCTGGAGGCGCGGGTTCGGGTTCGGATTGGGATTCGGATTGGGGTTTGGATGTGGATGTGGGTGTGGGTGCGGATGCGGCACGTGGAAGTTGCCGTCGCCGCCGATCTCGGCGATTGCGGCAATCGCGGCACGCCGCACCGAGACATCCTCGTCCTTCATCGCGGCGGTCAGCGCAGGCAGCGCGCGTTCGTCGTTCAGCTCTCCAAGCGCCGAAATCACGTGCTTGCGCACGTCGGCGTTCGCGTCGCGGGCCGCCGCGATGAGCGCATCCACGGCTGATTTGTCACCCAGCTCGCCAAGTGCCGACGCTGCGTGACTGCGGATGGACGGAGAGCTGTCTTTCAGCAGTGTGGCGATGGCGCCGGCGGCACGGCGGTCACCGATTTCTCCGAGTGCGGAAAGCGCGTGCGCCCGTACATCCGCGTCTGCATCCTTGAGTGCCTCGATGAGCCCCGTCACCGCGCGGGCGTTTCCGATTTCGCCAAGCGCCGCAGCCGCCTGGCGCCTCACGCCGGCGTCGGCGTCCTTCAATGCTCCGACGAGCGCATCGACGGCTCCTTCGCGCGGGCTCTGGCCGGCGCTCACTCGCGGCAACTGGAACTCCGCGGACTTGGAGGCGACGGTGGGAGGCGTCGACGTCCACTCGAGTGACGGATGGAGCATCACCGACACGAAGCCGATGAACATCGCGCTCGTTTTCAACAACGTCCGAACGAAGACAGTGATGGGACTCATGCGCCTCTCCTGCTAAGGAACTAGCATCACAACACAGAGCAATGGGCGGGCAGTGATTTCACCCCGCCCCTGTCGCGCGGTCTAAAGACCGCGCCACTTACCTCGCCAGCTGCCCTAACGCGAACGCTGCCTGCTGGCGGACGTCCGCGCTTTGATCTTTCAACGCCGCGGTCAACCCATCGATGGCGCGCGGATCGCGAATCTGGCCGAGAGCAAAGGCCACCTGCTGGCGCACATCGGCGACACTGTCCTTCAACGCGACCACCAACGCCTCGACCGCGCGTGAATCGCGAATCTGCCCGAGCGCGAACGCCGCCTGCTGCCGAACATCCCCATCCGAATCCTTCAGCGCTGAAATGAGCGGCTCGACAGCGCGACGATCGCGGATCTGTCCGAGCGCGAAGACGGCCTGCTGTCTGACATCCGGTTTGGCGTCGCGAACCGCGATCGTGAGCGCGTCGACCGACGACGGATCGCGCATCTGTCCCAGCGCGAAGACCGCCTGTTGGCGCACATCGTCGTCGGTATCCTTCAACGCGCCGGTCAAGCCTGGCACCGCTGCGCGATCGCGGATCTGCCCGAGCGCGAACGCCGCCTGCTGGCGCACGTCGGCATTCTGATCTTTCAACGCATTCACCAGGGGGTCGACCGCGCGGCGATCGCGCAACTGTCCGAGGCCGAACGCGGCTTGCTCGCGAACATCAGCCGACGCGTCCGAGAGCGCCTGGATGAGCGGATCGAACACGCTGGGATCGCGCAGTTGCACGAGCGCGTGAAGAGCCGTTTCACGCACGTCTTTGTCCGAGTCCTTCAACGCCGCGGTAAGTGCCGCAACCGTTCGAGGATCGGCCTTGCCCGGCGCGGGTTTCGGCGTGCGGTTGTTCTCTTGCGCATTCTGCCAGTTGCCGTGGTCGCGGAAAGCAAACTCCAGGGCGGTGTCGAAGTCGTAATGGCCGATCGCCGCGTTCACACCCTGTGCCGCCGAGGCGGCGACGTTCGTGCTCACCGTCGTTGCGGTCTGAATGCTCGTCTGGACACTTGATGCCACGGCACTCTGGACGGCCGACTGCACGGTCGTGGACGCGATATCACCAGCACGCCGCGCGTTGCGCGCGACGCGCTGCTGATCCCCCGGCAGCGGCGCAGGCTCCGCTTGTACCGGTGCTTGCGGAGTCGGCGCAGGCGCCGCTTGCGGACTTGGAGCGGCTGCCGATTGCGGAACTGCGACTGGTGCTGACTGCGCGCCGTCGGGCGTGTCGAATTGCCAGGCCTGAACCGATGCGAGCGGCAGCACACCCAGCGCGAAGATCGTCATCGCTGCGCTCGTGCGGAGGCGCGACAGCCCTGCGCGAGGCACGCTGGGATCGAGAATGGCCATCAGCCGACCCTCGAGCTCCGATCGGTGAGCCATGGCAAGGCTGGCGCCGGCCAGCACCGCAGGGAAGCGTCCCGCGCGCATCACACGTGCAATTTCAATCAACTGATCGGCGTAGTCCGATCCGCGCGTGCCGGCCGCCAGCACGAGATCGTCGCAGGCGCGTTCACGTTCGGTGCGCACGTGTCTTGCCGCGATCCACGCGAGCGGATTGAACCAGTGCAGCGCGCACGACATCTGCGCCAGCATGTGCGTGAGGCAATCGTGACGCTTGACGTGCGCGAGCTCGTGCAGAAGCACGATTCGCAGGCGCTCGGCCGGCCAGCAGTCGGCGTCGGCCGGCATCAACACGGCGGGCCGGAAGAGGCCCCACGCCATCGGCATCGCCGCCCCTTTACTTCGAAGGAACACGATGCGAGGTGAGATTCCAAGCTCCGCGGCGAGTGACTTCGCCTGCGCGAGCCACGGCGCATCAGTGACCCGCTCGGTGCGCCGCGACATCCACTGCACCGCGATGACACCGGCGACGAGCCGGCTGACGATCAGCAATGCGCCGATCATCCACAGGCCGAGCAGAATGGCAGACCATGACAGCGGGATGCGCGCGAGCGCTGATGCGGTCGGCGTCGTGGCAGAAGGCGACTCGGATTTGCGATGAAGTGCCGGCGGTTGGCTCGCGGCTGGCCGCTGGTTCTCCGGAGCAGCCACGAGTGCGCCAGGTGACGGACGTGGCGAGCTGGAAGCCGGGAGCTGGAAGCTGGAAGCTGGCTGCGAGCCCCCTTCGACCGTCACCAGATTCCATTGCCAACGCGGCAACGCGATCGAGAGGACGGGCAGCACGAGAACGCTCGATAGCGTGAGCGTCCAGATCATGTGGCGGAGCGCGGCCGACCGCCGGCGAAGGAGAAATGATGCCAGACCTGCGGAGAGGAACAGCAGCGTCGCCTTGACGACAGCGTCAGCCACACCGATCCACGAGATCCCGAACTCGACGGAAAACAGATCAAGGATCCTCATGGTTATGCTCCGGCAGTACGCGCCTGGTCGATCAGCCGTGCCAGACGATCGAGTTCAGCGTCGGAAAGTTTCTGCGATGATTCATCGAGCAGCGCCGAGATCGCCTGTTCAGCCGAGCCGTCGAAGAACGTCTTCAGCATATGGCGAAGCGCCGACCGCTGCGCGTTATCGCGGCCGACAGTCGGGACATAGACGTAGCGGGGGCCGTCCTGCTCGTGCCTGACGTGTCCTTTTTCTTCGAGAATCCGCAGCATTGCTCGAACCGCTGAATAGCTCGGCGGGTCGGGCAGTGCGGTTTGAACTTCGGCAGCCGTTGCGCGCCCACTAGTGTAGAGGATGTCAATAATTTGACGTTCTCGACGGCTGAGGTCGCTGTGTGGTCGTTTGATCATCTATTTAATACTCCGTCCACTTTCGCCCTTTCGCCTCTACGGCAAGCCGACCAGCGAACCAGGCGTTCTAGGGCATTGGACGGTTCGCAACGCCAAAAGGTGCTATGAAAATAGCACACCGGCAAAAAAATAGCATCTTTCCCCATCTCTCCACGGACCCTCTGTTCGGAATATGCTCCTGCCTATGTACAGGCCCTTCCTTGCCACACTGTCAGCCGCGATTCTCGCGAGCCTGACGGTCCAGCAGCCGCCGCAGCCACTTCCTCTCAACCAGATCAAATTGCCACCGGGTTTCACCATTGATCTCTACGCCACCGGCGTTCCACACGCTCGCGAGATGGTGATGGGATCGAAGGGGACGCTGTTTGTCGGCACCCGCGACTACAACAAGGTGTACGCGCTGGTCGATCGGAACAAGGATCAGAAAGCGGACCAGGTCTACACGATCGCCGAAGGCCTCAAAGACCCCAGCGGTGTCGCGTTTCGAGATGGCTCCCTGTATGTCGCCGAGATCAGCCGCATCACTCGCTACGACGACATCGAAGCCAAACTCGAAAAGCCGCCGACCCCCGCCGTCGTCAAAAGCGATCTGCCGACGGAAACGCATCATGGACAGAAGTTCATCCGCTTCGGGCCTGACGGCCTTCTCTACGTGCCAGTCGGCGGGCCGTGCAATGTCTGCGAGCGACCCGACGACCCGCGCTACGCCACGATTCTGCGCATGAAACCGGACGGAAGCGGCAGTGAAATCTTCGCCAGTGGCGTGCGCAACAGCGTCGGATTCGACTGGCATCCGGCGACGCGAGAATTGTGGTTCACCGATAACGGGCGCGATCTTCTCGGCGACGATATTCCGCCCGACGAGTTGAATCACGCGCCCAAGCCAGGTCTCGCGTTTGGATTTCCCTACTGTCACGCCGGCGAGGTCAAGGATCCCGAGTTTGGCGACAAGCACGCGTGCAGTGAATTCCAGGCGCCCGCACGAAAACTCGATCCGCATGGCGCGGCAATCGGCATGCGCTTCTATACCGGGACGATGTTTCCGGCCGAATATCGCAATCAGATCTTCATCGCCGAGCACGGTTCGTGGAATCGCTCAGTGCCGATCGGCTATCGAGTGATGGTCGCGAAGATTGAAGGAAACAAAGTAACGAGCTTCACACCGTTCGCTGAGGGATGGCTCCAGGGCGTCGGTAGCTCGAGCGGCACCAGAACCACAGGACAGACATGGGGGCGTCCGGCGGATGTATTCGTGATGCCCGACGGTGCGCTGCTCGTGTCGGACGATTTCGCGGGCGTCATTTATCGGATTTCGTACAAAAAGTAGCGGCTGGTTATCGGCGGCTGGCTTTGCCAAGAGCCAACAGCCAAGAGCCATTCACCGAACGTAGTACTCCATTCACCGCTGGAAGCTGGAAGCTGGAAGCTGGAAGCTGGAAGCTTTAATAAAGGAAAAGGCCGATGGCGCTGATAAAAGAGTTTCGTGAATTTGCCGCGCGTGGGAACGTCGTGGATCTCGCAGTGGGCGTCATCATCGGTGCCGCGTTCGGCAAGATCGTCACGTCGCTGGTGAACGACATCGTGATGCCACCGATCGGCATGGCGATCGGCCGTATCGACTTCAAGAACCTGTTTGTCGCGCTCAATGGACAACAGTACGCGTCGCTTGCGGACGCGCAGAAAGCCGGCGCGGCGACCATCAACTACGGCATGTTCCTGAACACCGTGCTCGAGTTCTTGATTGTCGCGTTCGTGATCTTTCTGATGGTGCGTCAACTCAATCGGCTGAAAACGCCGGCGCCGGCGCCCCCGACCGAGGATGCGCGCGATTGCCCGTTCTGTATTTCGCGCATTTCGTCGAAGGCGAAACGGTGTCCGCACTGTACGTCCGAGCTCGGGCCGGCGCGCGCATGAGCATGGCTAACTGTGCTTGCTTGCGGCAGAACCGGACGCTAAACTCGCGATCCATCGAATGAGAAACTGGTCGCTCGCTCGACTGTTCGGACGGCTCGGTGCGGCTCTTCTGGTCGCGTCGCTCGTGACCGCGTGTGAGCCTTCGCCGCGCCGCGATCGAACGCAGGCAACGCGATCGCAAGCGGCGGAATCGGACGCGCCATATCAGGCCGAGGTTGAAGAAGGTCTCGGTGCGGCGGTGGCGATTCTCGTCGACACGTCCGGATCGATGAAAGAGCCCGCGCCCGGCGACTCACGTCCGAAGTACGTCGTCGCGCAGGAAGCGCTGGAGGCGATGCTGGATGCGACCGACGCCTTCATCGCGCGCCGGCCGGACTTCCCGATCAAGATTGGCGTCTACAGTTTTTCGAGTGGCGTGCGCGTCCAGCGTCCGATCCAGCCGTACGATCGCGCGGCGATCCGGTCGACGCTGGCGAGCCTGCCGCGGCCTGGCGGCGGCACGGCGATTGGTGAGGCGATGCGTCAGGCGCGCCCCGATCTCTATCGCGCCGGTGTGTTCCGCAAGTATCTCCTCGTTGTCACGGACGGACAGAACACGAACGGACGCAGCCCAGAGACCGTTGTCCGCGAGATCTGGCAGAAGAGCGAAGGCGGCGTGCAGACGTACTTCGTTGCGTTTGACACGAATCCTGACAAATTTGCGTTCCTCAAAGAGGCCGGTGGTGACGTCATAGGCGCCGGAACCGGCGTGGAGCTGCGCAGTGCGCTAGACGGTATTTATCAGGGCAAGATTCTCGCCGAGGCCGTCGGCGGCGAACGGGAACCCGCTAAGAAGTAACTCGTAGTTTTAAAGGAGCCCCCGTGATTCTTCACAAGTTCTGGTCCGCGTTCGTGGCCCAGATCAATAAAATCGCAAACGTTTTCTGGGAAGCCGATCCCATCGCACAAATGAGATACGAGTACGACCGCGCGGTCGAGCAGCTCAAGGAGGGCCGCGTCGGGCTCGAACAGTATCGGGGTCTCGTCGAACGTGTCACCCGGCAGGTCTCAGCCAACAAGTCGCACGTGCAGAAGCTCGAGGCCGAAACGAAGGCGTATCTCAAGGCGGGCGATCGCACCACGGCTGCCAAGTTCGCA
>Ga0111539_10001758_pt1 | contig 28776 bp, 29 predicted proteins | sample RhiMethybrSRZTD1_FD_79667 | JGI IMG/M metagenome (GOLD analysis project Ga0111539, IMG submission 79667) | Populus rhizosphere microbial communities from Tennessee, USA - Rhizosphere MetaG P. TD hybrid SRZTD1 (version 2) (version 2) | ecosystem: Host-associated > Plants > Roots > Rhizosphere >...
GCAGTGCGCCGCGCCACCGGCATCGGCCTCGACGTCGCGGTCATCGGAACCGCTTGGGCCAGGGTCGAAGCGGGCGAGCATTTTCCATCGGATGTTCTCGCGGCCATGGCGCTCGGAAACTTCTTCGGGCGGTTCGTCACCGATGCGTTCCTGGAGCCGGATGCCAACCAGTCGATTTCCCTGACGCCGGTCGATGGCGGCGCAGAGCTCAGCTGGAATATCCGGTTCTAGGCAGTCCGCATGTGAACTGCTTGCACGCACGGTGTATTGGACGGATAGAACACCGACTCCGAGCCCCGGTCGCGCCACAGAGATGAGTTCGCATAATGTATATTATGGTAAATAAAGGATATCAATCGAAGCTCTTATTTCCCTTCAATAGCTCGGGTCGACGTCTCCTGATCACCGCCCTCTTCTCGCAGCGAATCACTGTTTGACAGAAGTTCGCGTGAGGCGCGCGCTCAAGTTCCTACGAGGTCCTGCAGCGGGTCTTCTGGATCGCGTAAGGCTAGACTAGCCCGCCCGCCTTCACTGGGGATGTACGTGGCAGAGGCCGAGGACGTATTCGTCAGCTACTCCCGCCAGGACAACGACAAAGTCCAGGCACTCACGGGCAGACTGCGTGCCGCCGGCGTGCGGCTGTGGATGGACGTCCGAAATATCGACGGCGCGGCTATGTGGGGCGAAGAGATCGTCAACGCGGTCGCCAATTCGAAAGTCCTGCTCCTGCTGGTCTCTAAGTCCTCTGTCAACTCCCAGAATGTGGTCAAGGAAGTGCTGCTCGCCAGCGAGCGCAAAGGCCATATCCTGCCCGTGGATCTCGAGGCCACGGACATTCCGAGCAGCCTTCGGTACGCGCTCGCCGGCATCCAGCACATCGAATACTTCCGCGGCAATCCCGAAGACCAGATGCAGGCAATCCTGCGCTCGCTGGAACGCCTCGGCGTCGCGGTCTCGCCGGTGCCTGCCGCAAAGCCGGCCGCCGCACCGCCGGCGGCGGATGTTTCGTCAGCGCCAGTCGCGAACGCGGATTCCCTCAGGGCCTCGGGTGCGCTCGCAGTATTGCCATTCGACAACATCAGTGCGGACCAGAACGACGATTACTTCAGCGATGGCCTGACCGAGGAGCTGATCGCGCGGCTGTCCCTGGTTAAAGAGATTGAGCTGGTGTCGCGCTGGGCGTCGATGCAGTACAAGGGCACGCGGAAGGACCTCAGGGCAGTCGGGCTTGAGCTCGGCGCGCGATACATTATCGGCGGCAGCGTGCGCAAGGCCCAGGATTCCGTCCGCATCACCGTCCAGCTCGTCGACGTCGTGACCAACCGCCAGGTCTGGGGCGACACCTACAAGGGCAAGCTCGACGACATTTTCGAAATCCAGGAGACGGTCGCAAAGCAGATCGTCGAGGCGCTCAAGCTGAAGCTCAGCTTTTCGGAGAAGGTCTCCATCACCAAGCGCCAGACGGACAATGTGCAAGCCTACGACTTGTACCTCCGCGGCCAGGACTATCTCTACCGTCTGACGAAGCGCAGCGTCGAATACGCTATCCAGTTATTCGAGAAAGCCATTGAGCTGGATCCGCGATATGCCGCCGCGTACGCGGCCTGCTCCGGTGCCTACGGCCAGATGTACCAGTACTTCTCGCGCAAGGAAAAGTTCCGCGAGAAGGCACAGGAGTTCAGTTTCAAGGCCCTGATGTACGACAGCAACCTGCCCGAGGCGTATGCCGCGATGGGGCTTTCGTATTTCATCTGGGGCAGGTTCGACGAAGCCGCGGCGTCCGGTCGGAAAGCGATCGAGCTCGACCCGGACAACTTCATCGCCTACTGGACGCTCGGCCGGATTCACTTCTCGACTTCGCGCTACGCGGAAGCACTCGGATTGTTCCAGAAGTGCATCGACCTCAAGCCGGGCTTCTACGTTGCCTATCTAGATTTGAGAATGTCCCTCGTCAATCTCGGGCGCAATGAAGAGGCAGCGGCGACCCTGCAGCGGGTCATGGATATTCTCCCCAATTACCTGCTGCAGAATCCGGATGACGCCCGCGCAAGGCTGTTCTACGCCATGACGTTACTCGAACTGGGTCGCAGGGACGAAGCGATCGCGGAAGGGAATGCCGCGCTCGAGCTCGCGCCGGGCGACTCGCTGATGCTTTACAACTGCGCATGCCTGTACGCGCAGCTCGGAGAAAAGAAGAAGGCGATCGACACGCTCAGGGCTGCGATCGCGGCTGGCGTGACGAATTTCCAGTGGATGATCCGGGATCCGGACCTTGCCTCCCTGCACGACGATTCCGAGTTCATCGAGTTGTCGAAGGATCGCGAAGCGGGGGCGTGAGCGCCCATTGCGGTCAAAGCGAGCTCCCCTACCTTCCCTCCAGATATTCCCGCGCGAGCGCCTCGAGATGGAACCGGTTTTCAGGCTGGAGAAATGGCGCGACCAGCATCAACACCTGGTAGGCACCGCGCGACATGCTGCCCGGGGACGGCTCCCGGCGTGGGTGCCGCGCCGATGCGAAAGACAGCCAGTAGAGCGCGACGACAGCGATGTTTTCTGCGAGGGCGTCGATCTCCGACCCGGTCGCCGTCATGAGGCCCCGCTCGACCAGCCCGAGGCAGATGCCGCGCGAGGCCTCGACCGACCGCTCGAAGACCGTTGCGAGGCGCTGCCCCGCGCGCCGGTCGCGCTCGATGATTCCCGAGAGGTCGCGAAACAGAAACCGGTAGCGCCAGAGCGTCTCGAGCAGGACGTGCAGCAGGAGCCAGGCGTCTTCGACGTGGTCGGCGCGCCAGCCAGGCGGCGGCAGGGTCGCTTCGAACTCGGCGACAAAGCGCTCGAGCAGCGCCGCAGACAGCAGGTCCTTGCGGCGAAAATGGTAATGGAGGTTGCCGGCGCTGATGCCGAGCTCGGTCGCGATCAGGGAGGTGGAGACCTGCGGTTCTCCGCGTTCGTTGTAGAGCGCGAGGGACGCATCGAGGATGCGCTGGCGCGTGCGCCGGCCGGGCTCGGACTTGAATTCGCTGGGCATGCGGCTGGTGTACGACGGCGGAGGCCATCGTACACCAGCCGCTCGGGCGGACTCAGGCGGCGCGACGCGTGCTGCGGCGGGTCGACTTGCGCGCGACGGGAGCCTTGGCGACGACAGGCGTCTTCACGCGGGCGGCGAGCTTGCGGCCTTCACCGATCGCGAGCGTGAGGACCTTGCCAGTCTCGACGCGCGTCGTCTCGAACGCGGCGCGATGCGCATTCCAGATCGTGCGCGCGGAGCGGCGCGCGGCCTTGGCAAGCTCCGTTCCGGCGACCGTGCCGAGGAACTGGTTGACGTTGTCGATCATTTCGGACTCCAGGGGGTTGACTGAATGGCGTGCCAGTATCGCCATCGGCCCTAGGGTAAGCACCCTAGCGTCAGAGTCGAGCGAACCAGTCCGCGATGGCCTTTCTCTGCGACGCATCCGGCACACGCCCTGAAGCGGCCTCGAGGTTTTCGCGCGCATGTGCGGCGCTGCGCGTGCCGGTCAGGATGACAGTGACCGCCGGATCGCCGAGCACCCATTTCAGGAACAGCTGAGCGGCGCTCGCGACGCCGAGCTCCCTCGCGAGGGGTGGCAACGGCTTGCCTGCCGCGCGGTCGATCATCGAGCCCTTGGTGAACGGGCGATTGACGAGCACCGCGACGCCCAGCTCGCGCGCAACCGGCAGGAGGCGCAGGCCGGCATCCGGCTCCGCGAGCGAGTAGTTCACCTGCATGAAGTCGGGTTTCTCGCGGCGGATCACCCGTTCGAGCTCCGCGTGGGCGGTCGCGAGGTAATGCGTCACGCCAATGTAGCGGACCGTGCCACCGTCGCGCGCGGCCCTGATCGTCGCGAGCTGCGTCTCGAGCCCCTGAAGGTTGTGGACCTGCACGAGGTCGAGCGTTTTGACGCGCATCAACCGGTGCGACGCGTCGAGTTGCGCCCTGCCCTCTTCGCGGCCGCTCGTCCAGATCTTCGTGGCCAGAAACGGCCTGGCGGCCGGCCTGAGCCAAGCCAGGATGTCGCCGACCCGCTCCTCGGCGCGACCGTACATCGGCGAGCTGTCGATCAAGCGGCCACCCGAGGCCAGGAAGCCCCGCACCGTCGCGAGTGCGGCGTCGTATTCGCTGCCGCGCGGAGGCACATCGAGCACCTGCCAGGTGCCGAGGCCGAGCGCCGGCAGCTTCTCACCGGTGCGCGGGATCGCGCGTTCGATGGGTTCAGCAGCGCGCGCCATGCCGGGTGCGGCCAGCAAGGCCACGAGTCCGAGCGCCTGCCGCCGCGTCATTTCCATACGCACCTCCGTTCCCGCGCTTGGACCGGCCGCTCCTCATGAAGTGCCCGCTTGCCGTCGTGCGAAGGCGCCGCCCAGCATCCAGGAGATCGCGATCGCCGGAACCATCAGGATCGCGCAGGTGTACGAGAACCCGACGATTCCCGCACCCGCAGCCTGCACGATGGAGAACAGCCAGATGCCGACGAGGTCGCCGCCCCGCTGCAGCACGGTGTCGATGAAGTTCTTCGCCTTGTATTTCGTTTCGGCGTCGACGACCGTGAAGAGCACCTCACGGCTCGGCTTCGCAATGCCGTACTCGCCACCGCGGCGCACGACCTGCCCGGCGGCCAGCACCAGGAGGAGCGGCGCCGCGGCGAGCGCGAGGAATGAGGCGAGCGACGCGAGAGGAACCGTGACGAGCGCGCCCGTGAGCTGGAAATGGCGGATCAGCCAGCCGACGACGAAGGCCTGGAAGACCCAGGAAGCCACGCTGACCGTGAGCTCGAGCCTGCCCAGGAATTGCCCGCGCGACCCGAGGTCCGGGTAGCGCGCCTCGACGAGGTGAAGCAGCTCGTAGTACATGAAGGCGCCCGCGATCGAACCGATCGCGATGATCGCCGTGATCCCAAGCAGGTAGCGCGAGCGCGCGACGAGCCGGAAGCCGGCGAGGATACCGCCGCCAATGCGCGCCCCCGGCACCCCCGGCGGCAACACGAAGCGCCCGTGGCGTGCCTCGGCCCAGCGCGCGAGCCCGCGTATGCAGGGCAGCGTACCGAGCAGGAACAGCATCGAGAGGCCGACGACGGCGTCGACACCGATGCGCGGCAGCAGGAGCTGCATCAGGAACGGGCCCACGATCGCCCCGGCGCCGCCGCCTGCCGCAATCGGGCCGAAAAGCCGCTTTGCCTCCTCGTCCCGGAAAACGTCCGCCATGAAGCTCCAGAACACCGAAACGACGAACATGTTGAATGCGGAAACCCAGATGAAAAACGCGGCCGGCAGCCAGCGGGCCTCCGGTGTCAGCTTGAAGAGCAAGTAGAAAGCCAGGAGGTTCGAGGCGAAGAACGCGTAAGTCGTCGGCAGCAGGAGCTGCTTTCGTACGCGCGCGACCAACGCGCCATAGAACGGCGTCAGCAGCAGCATGGCCGTGAACGTTCCGAGGTACAGCCGCGGAAGGTTCTCGAGCCCCGTGTCGATCGCGAGCGCGTCCCGGAGCGGACGCAGCAGATAGTACGAGCACATAAGCACGAAAAAATAGGCGAAGGCGAGGCCGACGGCGCGCTCCTCGCCCGGCTGGGCACGAAGCAACGTCCGGACCAGCGGGCCCGACATCGCTCAGCCGTGCCGCGTCGAGCCGGCGAGGTGCGGCCGGTCGCTATCGGCATCTTTCAGCACGAAGACGCGCCGAGATTCGTGCGCCCAATGCTCGAGCCTCGCGACCGAGGGCATGAAGAGCGGGAACTTGAACTCCACGTGTGCCTGCACCGGCGGCGCGAGCGCTCCAGGGCCGAGCGCCGCGAGCGTGCGCGCCATGGACCACATGCCGTGGGCCACCGCGCGTTCGAACCCGAACATGCGTGCACCGCGATCCGCGAGGTGAATCGGATTGAGGTCGCCTGAGAGCCAGCCGTAGCGCCGCCCTACCGCGCGCGGGACGTCGATTTCCGCCTGCTCGACGGCGTCGGATGCCCCAGGCTTCTCGTAGCGCAGCGCCTGGCGCGCACTTCGCGCCGCCGGCTTGCCGCTCGAGGGCCGTCGGGCGAGCAGCGTCGACCTTTCCTGCCAGGCCGTGCCCTCCGCATCTTCGACCGAGGTATAGAGGTCGAACTCGTGTCCGCGATCGACGGCGCGGTGACCCTCGATCCAGGTCTGCAGGCTGATTGGGCGATCAGCCGAAAGAGGCCGCGCCTGCCGGATCTCGTTCGCGACGTGGATGAGGCCCATGATTCGCACGACGAAGCGCGGGTGCGTCAGGATGGCGTACTGGAGCGGCATCGCCACGACGTGCGGATAGGCGATCGGCAGCAGCCCGTCGTCGCTAAATCCGCAGACCTCTCGATAGCGATCGAGGTGTCCGCGGCTGGCGCGCACATTTGCAACCCTCGCCTCCAGCCTCGGGACAGCCTGCCCGTCGGGAACGAGCGGGCTCCGCCGTCCAAACAGGGCACGCGGGAAGTAACGCGATGCCGTGGGCATGCGCTGGAAGCGATAGCTGACGACGGCCGGGCCCATCGCACTCCTCCGGCCGCTGGACTACGGAACGATCCGGTCTATCGTGATGTTCGCCGGATGGGCCGAGCCAAAATCATAGCCGACCTCGCCAAACAGGTCCCCGCTTGCCGCAATCGGCTGACCGCTCGACGATATCCGGGCGATAAGCGTGATAGGGCCGCCCGACGCGAGCCGGATGCCGGGCAGCATCGCGTCCGCATCGCTGATGCGCACCTGGAGCGGCCAGGAACCGACTTCGTGCCGCTGCACGGCGAGCGGCGGCCCGCCGCTGCCGCGACGCGCGATCACGAATAGGGTCGCATTCACCGGGATCCGCGCGGCGAGCCCGGGCGCGACCGTGATCGCGATGTCGACGCCATTGGCCGCAGACACGCTGCCGACCGGCGCCGGCTTCCCCTCAGTCAGCTCCAGCGCGGCGAGGTGTTCGGCGACTTCTTGCCGCAGCGCTTCGGGGAGCTGGTATTCCTGTAGCGCGACCCAGCGCTGCTGCGCGAGCTTCATGGCGCCGCGCCGGTAGGCCGCGACGCCGCCGTACCAGAGCGCGCGCGGGTTCCCGGGCTCGAGCGCGAGCGCGCGCTCGAAGAGTTCGGCGGCTTCGCCGTCGATTGCGCGCTCGTCGATCAGCACCATGGATTCCGCATAACCGACGATTGCGTCGACGTCCTTGCCCTGCGTACGCGTGTAAGCCTCGCCGAAGGCCTTGCGCGCGAGCGCATAGTCTCCGAGCACCGTGGCGGATCGTCCGAGCAGCTTCCAGTGGTCGACGTCGTCCGGCTTTCTCGCGAGCTCATCCTGCAATTGAGCAACCGCACGCTGGACGTCTGCCTGAGAGAGCCCCATTCCGGACGCGGACGCCGGCGGTGGCGGATTCCAGTCCCAATTACTGGCCCAGAAATAGAGAAGGAAGGCGCCAACGGGTAGCGCCGCGGCCACGACCGTCGCGGCAACCGGCGCCTTCGCAATGGCGTCGCCGCGCCGCCGAGGCCCGACCAGCGGCCAGGCGACGAGGCCGATCGCTGCCGCCAGGAAGAGCGCGCAGATCGCAATGAAGTCCGTCACGGGCGGTCAGGCTCCTCGTCGAGCGCGGCGGGATCGGTGGCCGCGACACGCGCGCGGCGCCGCACCACGACGAGGACCACGACAATTCCTCCGGCGAGCAAGAGCGCCGGCGCCGCCCACAGGAGCCAGGTGCGCGGTGCGACCGGTGGCCGCATCAGCACGAAGTCGCCGTAGCGCTCGGTCATGAAGTCGAATATTTCGGCGTCCGTGCGTCCCGTGCGCATCTGCGCCTCGACCTCGCGGCGCAGGTCAGCTGCGAGCTTGGCATTGGAATCGGCGATGCTCTCGCTTCGACACACGAGGCAGCGCAGGTCGCGGATCAGTCGCTCGTAGCGCGCCTGCTCGGCGGGGTCCGTGAAGCGCTGGCCGGAGTCGACCGCGAGCGTCGTCGCCGCGAACAATCCGAGCACGAGGACGAGCGCCGCGCGATTCATGGACTCGCCACGGCAGGCGGCAGGAGCGGCTCGAAGTCCCGCGCCCAGATTTCAGGCGTCATCGGTCCGATGCGCTTCTTGACGACACGCCCGCCGGCGTCTATCAGGAAAGTTTCCGGCGCGCCGTAGACGCCCCAGTCGATCGCGACATGGCCTTGGGGGTCATAAGCGACAGAGACATAAGGATTGCCGAGTTGGTCGAGCCATCGCAGCGCAAGGGTGCGATCGTCCCAAATGTTGAGGCCCATCATCGGCACGCGATTCTCGCGGGCGATTGCCAATATCGCCGCATGCTCTTCGCGGCAACCGACGCACCAGGTGCCCCAGACGTTCAGGACCCAAGGGCGGCCCTGGAAATCTGCCGTCCCTACCTTCCATGCGGGATCGCCCAACGATTCCAGCGAGAACGCCGGCGCGGGCTTGCCGATCAGCGGCGATGGAATCTCGCCGGGATCGCGTTTCAGCCCTGCGACGAAGAAACCGACGAGGACCGCGAAAGCCAGGACCGGAAGGAGGAAGCGCAGCGGGAGTTTCATGGCGCAGCGGAAACCACGGCCTCGCGCGCCCCCGCTGTGACCCGGAGGCGATAGCGCCGGTCGAGTGCCGCAACGGCTCCGCCGAGCGCGATCAGGATGGCGCCGAGCCAGACATACCGGATGAGCGGCTTGTACTGGAGGCGGACGCTCCAGCGGCCCTGGCCGAGGTCGTCGCCGAGCGCTGCAAACAGGTCGCGTGCGGCGCCGACCGCTATGCCAGCCTCCGTCATCGGATTGCCGCCCGAATCGTACTGCCGTTTCTGCGGATGCAGGACGGTCACGAGGCGGCCGTCCCGCGACACGACGACGTCCGCCTCGGTCCCGCTGTAATTTGGCCCGCGTACGTCTCGCAAGGCGCTTAGCCGGAAATCGTAGCCCCCGATCGTCGCGGCCTCGCCGACTCCGAGCGCGAAGTCCTTCTCGACCTTGTATGACTGCACACCGGTGATTCCGAGCGTCGCGAGGCCGACGCCAAAGTGCGCGATCACCATTCCCAATACGGCCGCGGGTAGCGGCTGGCGCGCCCGCAGTCGTGCGAACGGAATAAGGAGCGAGGACAGCATGACCCAGAGCGCGAGCGCGAATCCGAGCGTGGTCATCGGCTTCAAGTCCGCATAGGCCGCTGCACCCATCAGGACCGCGCCGGTGACCGCAAGGGCGGCGGCCGCATACAGGCGGATCTTCATCGAGGCGAGCAAGCCCCGCTTCCAGGCCGCATGCATGCCGACGCCGAGCAGCAGGACGAGGGGCAGCATCGGCACGAGGAACATCAGGTTGAACCAGGGCGCCCCGACGGTCACCTTGCCGAGCTGGAACGCGTCCATGAAAAGCGGGTACAGCGTACCGAGCAGGATCAGCGCGAGCGCCGCGACCAGAAACGCATTGTTGAAGAGCAGGAAGCTCTCCCGCGACGTCCACTCGAATGCGGCCGAGGACTTGAGGCGCGGCGCGCGCCAGGCGTACAGGACGAGCGATCCGCCGATGACGAACGTGAGGAAGCACAAGATGAAGATTCCGCGCTTCGGGTCCGTCGCGAAGGCGTGAACCGAGATCAGCACGCCCGAGCGCACGAGAAAGGTCCCGAGCAGCGACAGCGAGAATGCCGTGACCGCGAGCAGCAAGGTCCAGCTCTTGAAGAGGCCGCGCTTCTCCGTGACGGCGAGGGAATGGATCAGCGCCGTACCCGCGAGCCAGGGCATGAAGGACGCGTTCTCCACCGGATCCCAGAACCACCACCCGCCCCAGCCGAGCTCGTAGTAGGCCCACCAGCTGCCGAGCGCGATGCCGACCGTGAGGAACAGCCAGGCCGCGAGCGTCCAGGGCCGCGTCCACCGGGCCCAGGCGGCGTCGAGACGGCCCTCGAGCAACGTCGCACAGGCGAATGCGAAGGCGACCGAGAAGCCGACGTAGCCGAGGTACAGGATGGGCGGGTGCACGGCGAGCGCGAAATCCTGCAGGAGCGGGTTGAGGTCCGCGCCTTCGGTGGCCGCAGGGACCAGCCGTTCGAAGGGATTCGACGTCGCCAGCATGAAAAGCTGGAATCCGACGCTGATGACGCCGAGGAAGCCGAGCACGCGGCTGCGGAAGGGCGGATCGAGCGACGCGCTCGCGGCGGTCACTGCGAGCGTCCACGCAGAGAGGCACAGCGACCACAGGAGCAGCGAGCCCTCGTGCGCGCCCCAGACCGCGGCGATGCGGTAGAAAAGCGGCAGCTCGGAGTGAGAGTTGAATGCGACGTACTTGACCGAAAAGTCGCGCTCGATGAAGGCCCAGGCGAGCGCGCCGAAGGCGATGACGACGAACATGAACTGCCCCACGACGGCCGAGCGCGCCGCGGCCATCCATGCAGTATTCTTGCGCGCCGCGCCACCGAGCCCGAATGCCACCTGCGCAATCGCGAGCAACAGCGCGAGGATCAGCGCGAACTGGCCGAGTTCCGGAATCATCGCGACACGCGTGCCGGCGTCGGAGTGTGCAAGGATTCTGCGACCTCTGGCGGCATGTAATTCTCGTCGTGCTTGGCGAGCACCTCGTCCGCCACGAATTCGCCGTTGTCCGTCATGTGGCCGTGGGCAATGACACCCTGCCCTTCGCGGAAAAGATCGGGCAGGAGCCCTTCGTACTGCACGCGCACCGAATGCTGGTAGTCGGTGACCACGAAATGCACGAGAAGCGTTCCTGCCGTCCGCTTGAGGCTGCCCTCGGTGACCATGCCGCCGATGCGGAAGGTGCGGCCGCTCGGCGCATCGCCGGCGAGCACCTGGGTCGGGTTATAGAAATACAGGAGGTTGTCGCGGAACGCGAGCATCGCGAGCGCGGTCGCGGACCCGACGCCCACGACGATCGCGAGTACGGCGAAGAGGCGCTTTCGCCGCGGCGTCATGGCCGACTTTTCCCCGCCGTCGCGCGCTGGAGCGCGCGTTCGCGCGCGGCCGCGTGCAGGCGCCGTGCTGCAGCGATGTTCCAAGCGAGCACGACGGCAGCCAGCGCGAAGCACGGCCAGATAAAATGGCCGTAGCCGCCCATGGCGAGGAATTCGCTCATTGCGCCAGTACCGTCCTGAGCCAGGACGCGTCCCGCTCGCGCAGGAGGATCTCGCCACGCAGGCGCATCAGCAGGACCGCGCCGAAATAGAGCGTGAATGCCAGCAACATCGTGAGCAGCGGCCACAACATGGCGCCCGACATCGATGGCTTGCCGAGCTTCGTGAGCGTCGCACCCTGGTGCAGCGTGTTCCACCAGTACACCGAGTAGTGGATGATCGGAAGGTTCACGACCCCCACGATCGCGAGTAGGCCCGCTGCCCGGTCGGAGCGATCGCGGTCGTCAATTGAAGTCCGGAGCGCCATGACGCCGGCGTAGAGGAAAAGGAGCAGCAACTCCGACGTCAGCCGCGCGTCCCACACCCACCAGGTGCCCCACATGGGCTTGCCCCAGATCGAGCCGGTCGCGAGCGCAAGGAACGTGAACGAGGCCCCGATCGGCGCGGCCGCCGCCGCGACGGCGTGCGCGAGCTTGATGCGCCACACGAGGCCGATCGCGGCTGCTACGGCCATGGTCCCGTAGACGAGCATCGAGAGCCAGGCACTCGGCGCGTGCACGTAGACGATGCGGAATGCGTCCCCCTGCTGGTAGTCAGGCGGCGCCAGCACCAGCCCGCCATAGAGCCCGACGGCAATCAGCAGTCCGGCCGGCCAGGCAAACCAGGGCAGCAGCCGGCCCGCGATGCGATATGCGTGCGGCGGTGAGGCGAGCTTGTGAAACCAGGTAAATGCCATAGCCCCCTACTCTGCACTGATCCGGAGGGCTGCCGCGACCGCCGGCGGTGCGAGTGTCAGCGCAAGCGCAAGCATGGCTGCAAGCAAAAGCAAAGGCCCGCGCGCGCTGGCGCCGTGGATCGCGAGGTCGATGGCCCGGGCGCCGAAGATGAGAGCCGGCATCGCGAGCGGAAGCACCAGGAGTCCCAGCAGCAGGCTGCCGCGCCGGAGGCCCAAAGTGAGCGCGGAGCCGATCGCGCCGAGGGCGCTCAGCAGGGCGGTGCCGAGCCCAAGCGACAGCAGGATCGTGTTGTGCGCGGCTCGCGGCACCGCGAGGCTCGCGGCGACGACCGGTGACAGCAGCACGATCGGCAGCCCGCTGACGAGCCAGTGCGAGATGGTCTTGGCGAGGGCCAGCATCGCGAGGGGCTGCCCCGAGAGCAGCATCTGTTCGAGCGTGCCGTCCACATGGTCGGCTCGGAACAGGAGCTCGAGACCGAGGAGCGACGCGAGGAGCGCGGCGACCCATAGCGTGCCGGCCGCGACGCGTCGTAACGTCTCGAGGTCCGGCCCGAGCGCGAGCGGAAAGAGCGTAGTTACCATCACAAAGAAGACGAGCGGTTGCGCGACCTGGCCCCAGTGACGGATCGCGATCAGGAGATCGCGCCGGACCGTGAGCCGCATGGCGGCGAAAAAGCTGGTGGCGGCCATCAGGTGAGATCCAGCCGTCGTGGCACGTGGTTCGGGATCGCGGGTGGCTGGTGCGCTGCGACGAGCGCCGCGCCCCCGGCGTCGAGATGGCGCGCAATAACCTCGGACGCGAGCGCCGCTCCGCCGGTGTCGAGGTTGGTGTAGGGTTCGTCGAGGATCCAGAGCGGCGTCGCCGCGAGCACAACGCGCGCGAGCGCGAGGCGGCGCCGTTGGCCCGCCGACAGGACGCCTGCCATCTGGTTGCGCGAAGACGCGAGGCCTACCTGAGCGAGCGCTTCCTCGAGCTCGGCGTCCCGCACCTCGCGACGCAGGCCGATCTCGAACGCGAGATTCTCGCGCGCTGTGAGCTCCGGCTTCAGGCCGTCGCTGTGGGCAAGGTAGCTGAAGCACGCGCACCAGGCATCGCGCTGCGCGCGCGTCGGGCGGCCGCCCCACTCCACGTGGCCTTGTTCAGGTTCAAGCAGCCCCGTGACGACGCGGAGCAGCGTCGTCTTGCCCGAGCCGTTCGGGCCCAACACGTGGAGACACTCGCCCTTGGAGAGGTCAAAGGACACGCCCGCGAGAACGCGACGCTCGCCACGCCACAGCTCGATGTCATTTACCGAAACACCTGAAAAATTAAACGGTTGCAACGGGAATATTCACCGGTCTCTCAGGTGGCGCGGACTATACCAGAGTAGGCCTTGGCGCGGCCGTCCCGGATGTCACAACCCGAACGGTTGTTCGCCGATCAGCCGTCCGCGCTGCGGCGATCAGGTCTTGCCGGATAGCGCGAAAACGCCGGCAGCTCATGGGCGCGCTCCATCCACGCGAGTCGCTCCGCCGTCTGCACGTGAATCTGCGGCGTGATCGCGCTGGGGTCGTCGAGCGTCGCTATCTGCACGTCCGCGATGCCCGGGAGGTTTACGGCGTTGTAGTAGAAGAGCCCGGTGCCGCAATCGGCGCAGAAATGCCGGCGGCCGTTTTCCGAAGACGCATAGATCTTCGGTTTGCCCTTGAGAAGTTTGAGCGCGCTGTCCGGATAGGCAGCCCATCCGACGACCGGTGCGCCGGCGTGCCGGCGGCAGTCGCCGCAATGACAGAGCGAGCTCCACTTCGGATCACCCTGCACTTCGTAGCGGATGGCTCCGCAATGGCAATGGCCCGTGGGCATATCGGCCTCCCTCTCTCAGGCGGAACGGCCGACGCAGTAAACCATGAAGTCAGGCGGGCGTGCCCACCTCACGGGCCGTGCGTCCGATGTCTTCCAGGTGCTGCTGCAGCCGGATGCGGTCAAGAGACGCGTGCGGCAGGCTCGTGAAGACCTTGATGTGCCCTTCCAGCGCGTGGAATACATCACGGAATGCGGCCCAGATTTCCGCGGCGCTTCCGGTCACAAGGGCCGGATCCGGCACGCCCCAATGGGCGGTCAACGGGTCGCCGGGCCAAATCGGACACGACTCTCCGGCCGCGCGGTCGCATACGGTGAACACGAAATCGAGCACCGGTGCATTGGGCGTCGTGAACTCGTCCCAGCTCTTGCTGCGCAGCCCTTCGGTCGGCAGGTTCATGTGGCGCAATAGTGCCAGCGCAACGGGATGAACCGTCCCCTTAGGATTTGTGCCGGCACTGTAGGCGCGGAACTTGCCGCGCCCCCAATGGTTGAGCAATGACTCCGCCATGATGCTGCGGGCCGAGTTCTCGGTGCATAGGAACAGGGCCCGGTAAGGCTGTTCGTCGGTCATGGACGCTCCCTCACGTCGACGAGCTGATGAGCCGCGAATATGAAAGACGGATGTGACAATCCAGTGTCAGCTTCCATAAAGGCTGGTGCCCCGGGCTGGAGTCGAACCAGCACGGCCTTGCGGCCAACGGATTTTAAGTCCGTTGCGTCTACCCGTTTCGCCACCGGGGCTCGATGCCCATTGTCCCCCACCCTCTCGGCCGAAATTTGGGCCGACTTCGCGTTGACCTACCCCTACGGGCAGTTACGACTTGCATGGGCGGGGAATAGCGTAAGCGCGGCCCGCCTTCCGTGGTAGTTGGCCTGTTGCAGGTTGCCCAGGAGCCCTCATGAATTTGTCCCATCACGCGCCGGTCTCGCTTACTCGAATCGCCGTGCATGCGGCGCTCGCAATCGCCGCATTGGCCTCGGGCGGCGCGATCGCCCAAGGCACGCGCACCGAAAAGGACCTACTCGGCCCCAAGGAGATCCCGAACGAGGCGTACTACGGCGTGCAGACAGCGCGCGCACTCGAGAACTTCCAGATCTCGGGCATCAAGATTAACCAATACCCGGGTTTCGTCGAGGCATGGGCAATCGTGAAGCTTGCGGCAGCCCGCGCCAACACCGACGTCGGGGCGATGAAGCCGGAGAGGCTCGCGGCCATCCAGAAGGCTTACGACGAGCTGATGAAGGGCAACTACCACGACCAGTTCGAGGTGGACTGGTTCCAGGGCGGCGCCGGCACCTCGACCAACATGAACGCCAACGAAGTGATGGCCAATGTCGCGCTCGAGAAGACGGGCCACAAGAAGGGCGACTATGAATTCGTCGAGCCGCACGACGACCTCAACATGTCGCAGTCGACGAACGACTCCTACCCGACCGCGCTCAAGGTCGCATTCATCCTCAGGAACGGAAAGCTGGTCGCCGAGCTCGAGCAGCTTTCCGCCTCGTTCCGAGCGAAGGGGAACGCCTTCCTGGAGATCGTGAAGATGGGCCGGACCGAACTCCAGGATGCGGTCCCAATGACCGTTGGCCAGGAGTTCCATGCGTTCGCCGCCTCGCTCGATGCGGAGATTCAGTACCTGAAGGACGCCGAAAAGTACCTCTATGTCCAGAACATGGGTGCGACCGCGATCGGCACCGGCATCAACGTGCCGAAGGGCTACAACGAGCGTGTCGCGTTCCACCTCGCTGAGCTGACCGGCAAGCCGATTGTCCCCGCCTCGGACATGATCGCGGCGACGTGGGACCAGCAGGGCTTCGTCGCCTATTCCGCGGCGCTCAAGAGCACGGCGATCAAGCTCTCCAAGATCGCGGGCGACCTGATCCTGCTCGCGTCCGGCCCGCGCGCGGGGCTCGCCGAGATCAACTTGCCGGCCATGCAGCCGGGCTCCTCGATCATGCCGGGCAAGGTGAACCCGGTGATCCCCGAGCTCGTGAACGTCGTCGCCTTCCGGGTCATGGGCAACGACTACGGGGTCACACTCGCCGCGCATTCCGGGCAGCTTCAACTCAACGCCTACGAGCCGCTCGAGGGGCTTAACATCCTCGAGTCGCAGCACCTGCTCTACACGACCTCGCAGACCTTCCGTACCAAGTGCATCGACGGCATTACGGTCAACGAGCGCGTGCTCGAGCACTACATGGAAACCACGGTAGGCATCGTGACCGCGCTCAACCCCGTGCTGGGCTATGACAAGGCCACGGAGCTCGCCAATGAGGCCTACAAGAGCGGCAAGGGGATCCTCGAGATCATCCGCGAGAAAAAGATCCTCTCCGAGAAGCAGATCGCGGAGCTGCTCGACCCGATCAAGCTGACGAATCTGAACAAGGCCCAGTACCAGAAGTAACGCAAAGAGGTTGCTGACATGAAATTTTCGACACGATTCCTGGCGTCGGCGGCGTTCATCGCCCTGGCGCTCGGCGGCGGTGAGCCCGCGCTGGCGCAAGCCGCCAAGAAGCCCAACATCACGATCCTTGCAACGGGTGGCACCATCGCTGGGGCCGCCGCGACCGGCACGCAGTCCGGCTATACCTCGGGGGCCGTTGGCATCGACACCATGATCGCGGGAGTTCCGGGGATCACGGACCTCGCCACCATCAAGGGCGAGCAGATCTCGAGCGTCGGCTCGCAGGACATGTCGTTCGACATTCTCCTGAAGGTCGCCAAGCGCATCAATGAGCTCCTGGCGACGCCCGCCGTGGACGGCATCGTGATCACCCACGGCACGGACACCCTCGAGGAGTCGGCGTTCTTCCTGAACCTCGTAGTCAAGAGCGACAAGCCGGTCGTGATGGTCGGCTCCATGCGGCCTTCGACCGCCGTGAGCGCAGACGGCCCCCTGAACCTCTACAACGCCGTCGGCGTCGCGGCGGACCCTGCAGCTAAGGGACGCGGCGTGCTCGTGCTTATGAACGACTGGATCCACGGTGCACATTCGCTGACGAAGACCAGCACGACGGCCGTCCAGACATTCATGTCGCCGCTGCGCGGCCTTGCGGGCGTCGCTTCATACGGCAAGAACGACTTTTACGGCGCGCCGGTGTGGAAGCACACGACAGCGAGCGAGTTCGATGTCTCCAGCGTCAACGTGCTGCCACGTGTCGATATCATCTACGGCTACCTCGACATGCCGGCCGACGCGATCGATAGCGCAGTCCGTAGCGGCGCCAAGGGCATCGTCATCGCCGGCGTCGGCAACGGCAACATGAACAAGGCTTCGGTGGACGCCGCCGCGCGCGCTGCCCGAAACGGCGTCATCGTCGTGCGCAGCTCCCGCGTCGCAACGGGGACTGTCGGACGCAATGTCGAGCTCGACGACGACAAGCTCAACTTCATCGCCTCCGATGAGCTGAATCCGCAGAAGTCGCGTATTCTCCTGTCGCTCGCGCTGCTCCGGCCGCACGACGCGAAGGCGCTGCAGCAGCTGTTCTACACGTATTGAGGTGCGATGAATCGGGCTCCTTCCGGCGGCGGGCATGCTCGCTACGAGCTGCTCGCCGCCGGCATCCTCGCCGCGTCCTGGCTATGGATAGCCTGTCCAGCGCGGGCGGAGTCCGAGGATGCCGCAGCAGATGACGAGCAAGCCTCCGTCAACTCCGACGAAGGCAGCTCCGACGAGCCCACGCGCCGCATGGTTCACTGGAACGAATACGAGGGCCGCTGGTTCACGGCGCGCCTCGGCGGCGGCTTTCTCTACGATTCGGCCAACTACTCGCAGGACTCGGACAGCGAGTCGCAATTCGATTTCGACCCGAAAACCTACATCCGCGACTCACGCCTCCTCCTGAAAGGCAAGCTGAAATTCTCTCCGCGGCTGCGGTACACGATTGGCTACATGTACGACCCGGCGCCGGAAAAGAAGACCTGGTTCTGGCGCCAGACCGGTATCTACGTCGACATGCCGGAATGGGGCGGCGACCTCTTCATCGGGCGGACCAAGGAAGGCATCTCGATGAACAAGATCATGGTCGGCTACAACGGCTGGACCAACGAGCGCGCGACGTCGAACGATGCGTTCATACCGATTCTCGCGGACGGCATCCAGCTCCGCGGTAGCGTGCCATCCCGCGGCATAGCCTGGAACGTCGGCGCCTACGGTGACGAGTACACGGAGACGGAATCGTTCAACAAGAACGACAACACTTTCGTGGCCCGTGGCGTCTGGCAGCCGTTCCACGGCAAGTCGGAGGACATCCTGCACTTCGGACTCGCCTATCGCTACGGCACCGACGAGGACGGGAACATGCAGTACAAGTCCCGCCCCGAGTCTTTCTCCGCGCCGTTCGTGATCGATACGGGGCAGTTCCCCGTCGACCATACCCAGACGATCGGGCTCGAGGCTTATTACGAGCGCGGCTCGCTTTTCCTGGGCGGCGAGTATTTCCTCAACCAGAACGCCGCACCACAGTCGGGCGATCCTTTTTTCCACGGCGGCGAGGTCATGGTCACGTGGCTGACTGGCGGTGAGCGCCGGCCCTACAATGCGAAAACCGGCGTGTTCGGCGGGATCGTGCCTGCAAGCGATGTGTTCAAGGGCGGCAGGGGCACGTGGGAGTTCGTCGCCCGCTTCTCCTATACTGACCTCGATGACGGCGCGATTCAGGGAGGCAAGTTCTGGCGCTTCACGCCGATGGTCAACTGGCACATGTCGCCCAATGTGCGCCTCGAGATCGCCTACGGCTACGGCGAGCTCGACCGTTTCGGCGTCAAGGGCGGGACGCAATTCTTCCAGACCCGCATCCAGCTACAGCTCTGACGTTCTCGCGTCGGTCACCCGTATGAACGCTGCACACGTCGCAGCGGCCCTCGTAGCAGCGATACTGGCACCCATAGCATGCGCGTCAGGCGAAGAGACCGGTCCCGTTGCACCGCCGCCGGCCTCTGCGCCTGCAGCGGCTCCTGACGAGTCCCATTCGTTCTTTCCGTTGCTTGCGGACGAAGCGCGCGCGCGCGGGTACGAGCTGCCCTTGCCCTATGGCGCGGCGCTCGTCCTGACTGGCCTCAAGGACCGGGAGATCGAGGTTACCGACGTCCGGCTCGGCCTCGAAGGCAACCCGGGCACGTCGATCAGTGACTTCGTGCACCTCGGCTCGAGCAGCGACGTCTTCAATGCGAACTTCAAGGCCGACCTGTTCGTGCTGCCGTTCCTGAACGTCTATGCCCTGCTCGGTTACGTGCACAACGAGTCGGACACGCACGCAGAAATCACGATCTCGACGCCCGGCCCCGGCGGTGGCGAGGTGGTCTACGAACGGAGGATCCCGACCGAGCTCGATGGCTTCATCGGCGGCCTTGGCTTCGCGCTCGCCGGCGGCTACCAGAATTTCTTCCTGGTCGCAGACGTCAGCTACATCCAGAGCGATCTCGGCTTCGACGACAAGTTCAAGGCGACGATCGCGACTGTCCGTGCGGGCTACCGCGGCAAGATCGGCACGCTACCGCTGCAGATGTGGCTCGGAGTCGGGAGCTGGGACACGGCCGCGACGGCGGTCGGGCACACGGACTTGCCGGACGGCAGCCGTTTCGTGTTCGAGGCCGACCAGCGGCCGCACACGGAGTGGATGTACGACGTCGGCTCAAACCTCGAATTCTCGAAGAAGTTCCAGCTGGTGGCCGACGTCGGATTCGACCTCGACGGGGGCTATCTCGTCGTCGTCGGGCCGACCTGGCGCTTCGATTAGCGTCCCCGCCGCCGCGTACGGTCAGGCGGGCTGCAGCCGGCGCGGTGCGCGGCCAATGTCCTCCAGGTGCTGCTGGAGCCGCATGCGATCGAGCGATGCGTGCGGCAGGCTCGTGAAAACCTTGATGTGGCTTTCAAGCTCGTGGAAGACGTCCCGGAACGCGGCCCAACGCTCCGCATCGCTGCCCGTGACGAGCGCCGGATCCGGCACGCCCCAATGGGCACTCAGCGGATCGCCGGGCCATACCGGGCAGGTTTCGCCGGCCGCCCGGTCGCACACTGTGAACACGAAATCGAGCACCGGGGCATCCGGAGTCGTGAACTCGTCCCAGCTTTTGCTGCGCAGACTCTCGGTCGGCAGATTCATGTGCCGCAGGAGATTAAGTGCGACGAGATTGATCGTGCCCTTGGGATGTGTGCCGGCACTGTACGCGCGGAACGCGCCGCCGGCCCAGTAATTGAGCAGCGATTCCGCCATGATGCTTCGGGCCGAGTTCTCGGTGCACAGAAAAAGTGCCCGGTAGGGTTCTTGGTCCGACATGAATGCTTCTCGGATCGATCGCCGCGACTATGAAAGCCGCATGTGATAATGAGATTTCAGCCGCCCGCTGGTGCCAACCGCAATTCGCGCTATTTCCAGCGCGCTGCAGACAATCTCAGGGAATGTGGATTGTCGCCTCGCAGCCTACTGCGGTGTCTGAGTTCACGTGCGGGCCGCCATCGCAAATATCAATTCCACTTCCACCCGTGAGGAAGTCGTCCCCCGTCTGGCCCAACAGCCGATCGGTTCCGGATTCTCCGAACAGTTGATCATCCTGGTCCCCACCGCAGAGGATGTCGGCCCCATTGCTGCCGTAAACGATGTCGTTACCACCCAGAGCCTGGATCACATCGTCGCCCGATGTGCCCGAAATGACGTCGGAGCCTGAGGTACCCACTTTGGAGGCTATATAGCCGCCACAGGAGGCGCGGGTATCGTCCGGACCCGCATAGCGTTGCGCAAAAATATTGTCACCGTGCCCGCTTTCGTCCGGATTCTCGGACTGCTGCTGCCAGGCGGCTACGAATCTACCCATTCCGTCAATCGCAACGGTCGAATTGCTGGGTCCCGGACCATTGGGGTCGCGAATTTCCGGAAACAAAGATTCGTGGTCTTTACCCACGAGGTTGCCGGAAGCGTCCAACAGCCGCGTATGCAAAAATGACGTGCCACCTAGCCGCAGGACCTGCCCGGCGATCCAGGAGACGGCGAGATCACCGCGTGAATTGATCGCCGTATCGACCTGGCCTCTGAAATCCACGGTACCCGGCTTGGAAACGCGAATTTCACCTCCTTGCCGCGCGGCCAGCGCGCTGTACCGGCGCGCGAACAGGCCAAGCGATTCGGAACCGAAGGTGCCCAGTAAGTCGTTGCGGCTGTACACGACGAAAAATTCCCCATTGCTCCTCATCGCTATGGAAGCGCTGGTCGCCGATCGGCCTGCACCCGGATCTGAAACGGTGAAATCCCCGCCCGCCTGCTGGCCGCTCGAGTCATAGCGCCTTCCTCGTAATCTAGTTCCCCCGCCATCGGTGTCTTCGTCCCAAATGGTCACAAAGCCACCTTCACCGTTCATCGCCACGGCCGCCAAGCTCCAAGCCGGTGCAATCCGGAATACCTGTCCGGACCGTTCACCTGCGGCGCTAAAGCGCTGGCCAAAATACGCGATGTCGTCGAAGTCAGGATCCCTGGCACCCCAGATCACCACAAAAGCGCCATCCGAAGCGATTGCAACGGATACCGGCAGGCCAATCACCTCCTGCGCTGCGGGACTGACGACAAATGGCTGTTCCTTCGGGGCGCCTGCAGGATCGAATCGCCTGCCCAGAACCTGGTCTGCGCCAAAGGCGGAACTTTTGTACCAGACCACTACAAAGTCACCGTCACCGTTCATCGCGATCTCGGAATCGCTCACCCGCGGAGTCGCGGCGCCTTCGGCGAGCGTGATTCGAAACTGATCTGCGTACGGCACACCATTCTGTTTGAAGCGCCGACCCCAAATACCTCCCGCGTCAGGAACGTCCGGGTCCGTCACAGTAGTCCATACCACGACGAAATCGCCGGAGCGATTGGCCGCAATTCCAGGATGGTCATCTGTCAGCACGAACGACGACTGCGCCGGGAAAGGATGCCGGGTGATGAGGTTTCCTGGATCCGCCATCGCGCTGAAGACCATCCAGCCAGAAGCGAGAGCAACCGCAAACCGGCGCAATACAACCGATCGACTCTCAGCCGTATGGCACTTCATGGCAGTACCCCTCACAGCGCCTTCAGCATGGACCCCCTCCTCCGTTTGATCAAGACGTAAACGAGGGAGAAACCGCGCTTCAAAGTATGCACGATACGTTTTTGTCAAACACGTCATCGAGGCGCTCATCGGCTGCGATCGCTCTGTCGGTCAATACCTACGGCGGCACGGCAAAAAGCACGTTGCCGGGCTAGCAGAATTAGTCGCGAAGTGCCCTCCTGGAATATGTGCTGGCCCAATTAGAGGAATTGCAATCTGCGCACGTCGCAAAGATCGGCCGCGGCGACAGCTGGCAATCACCGTCGTTTACCAGGGTCGCGTTGAGAAGTGATTGAGGGCGGACGGGCGGGTTGCCGGTCTCGTTGCCGTGTATGCGTTAATTCAATTCGCGCTTGGCGTGTCTTTCATCCAGTTGCGCGATGATTTTCTCTGGAGGCTAGGGTCGGAATCGAACCGGCGTACACGGCTTTGCAGGCCGCTGCATGACCACTCTGCCACCTAGCCTTCGGGCGCATTAAACACGAAACCCCGGTTTGGCGGGCCGGGGTTTCAGTGAATTCTGGAGCGGGAAACGAGGCTCGAACTCGCGACCTCAACCTTGGCAAGGTTGCGCTCTACCAACTGAGCTATTCCCGCGGGGTGCCGCGAAACTGAACGCAACATTCTAGGAGGGCTCCCCCGCCTGTCAAGCTCCGCGGGAACCCCTGAGTTCAGGGGCCGCAGCGACGAGGTAGGCGATCATCGACCAGAGCGTCAGTACGGCTGCAAGCACCGTGAGGACGAGGCCGAATTCATACACGGGCAGGCCCAGGATGTCCTCGTGAAACAGCATCATCGAAAGTCCCGTGATCTGCACGATCGTCTTGAACTTCGCGACGCCGGAAACCTGCATCTTGTGGCGCGCTCCGATCTCTGACATCCACTCGCGCAGCGCCGAGATCGCGATCTCGCGCCCGATGATCACCGCCGCCGTCAGCGTGACGTACCAGACCGGGTTCTTGCTGACGATGAGCACGAGCGCTGTCACGACGATGAGCTTGTCTGCGACCGGGTCGAGGAAGGCGCCGAGCGGCGAAACCTGTCCGAGCTTGCGGGCGAGATAGCCGTCGAAAGAGTCAGTGATTCCGGCGATGGCGAACATGATCCCGCAGGCCATGTCCGACCAGTGGTAAGGCATGTAGAACAGCACGATGATCGCCGGGATCAGCGCGATGCGGGTCGCCGTAAGCAGGTTGGGAATCGTGTAAGGGCCGCTCATCCCGCTCCCGGATGCAGGTGCTCGAAGATCGTCTGCGCCAGCGCCGGTCCGATGCCGGGCGCGCGCGCCAGGTCCTCGGACCCCGCGCGCAGCACGCCCTGCAGGCCACCAAAGTGGCGCAGCAGCGCGCGACGCCGCGCGGGCCCGAGGCCCGCGATCGACTCCAGCATCGAGGTCTGGCGGGACCTCGCGCGCCGGCGTCGATGGCCGCTGATCGCGAAGCGGTGCGCCTCGTCGCGCACGCGCTGGATCAGGTGCAGTGCCTTCGAGTCCGGCGGCAGTATAGAGGCCGACTCCCGGCCGGCCAAGAAAATGCGCTCCTGCCCGGCACGCCGGTCCGCGCCTTTTGCGACGCCTGCCACGGCGGGCAGCCGGATTTCGAGCGCCGCGAGTACCGCGAGCGCGGCTGCGAGCTGCCCCGGGCCACCGTCGATCAGGAGGATGTCCGGCAGCGGCGCCTCCTCGTCCTTGCGGCGCCGGTAACGGCGCATCAGGGCTTGGCGGAGCGCGCCGTAGTCGTCACCCCGCTCGATGCCCTCGATGTTGTAGCGGCGGTACTCCGCCTTCACGGGCCCTTCCGGGCCGAACACGACGCAGGAGCAATTCGTGGCTTCGCCCTGCGTATGGCTCACGTCGAAGCACTCGATGCGCGCAGGCGGTGCGTCGAGGCCGAGGAAGCGGCCGAGCTCCGCGAGCTGTTCGTCCATGCCGGCCTGCTGTGCGTCCCGCATGCGAAGCGCATTCGCAGCATTCTGCCGGGCGAGCGCAATCCAGCGCTGCGGGTAGCCGCGGCGCGCGACGTTGATCCGAACGGCCCGGCCCGCGCGTACTTCGAACGAAGCCGCGAGCGCGTCGGCGTCCTCAATCGCATGCGAGAGGTAAATGCGTGCCGGTGGCTCGCGCTCCAGGTAGTGCTGCGCGAGGAACGCTGACAGGACCTCGGGCGCCTCGCTGATCGGTGCGCGCGGATGGAAAGTCGAGGTCCCGAGTACCTGGCCTCCGCGCACGAACATGAGCGCGACCGCGAACTCACCGCCCTCCTCCGCGACCGCGATGACATCGGTGTCGGCCCCCGCGCGGGCACGCGACATGACCTGGCGCGCCTGGACGTCCGTCAGGGCTGCGAGCTGGTCGCGGAGCATCGCCGCCCGTTCGAATTCGAGGCGCTCTGACGCGCGCTCCATGTCCGCGCCGAGGCGAACCGTGACGTCCTTCGCCCGCCCCTCCAGCACCAGGCACGCTGATTCGACATCGCGCGCATAGGCGGCAGCGTCGATGAGCCCAGTGCACGGCGCCGAGCAGCGCCCGATCTGGTATTCGAGGCAGGGCCGCGAGCGGTTCGCGAAGAAGGTGTCCTTGCAGCTGCGCAGACGGAACAGCTTGTGGAGCTGGTTCAGCGCCTCGTGCACTGCACTCGCCGACGGGTACGGCCCGAACAGGCGTCCCGGCAGCTTGCGGGAGCCGCGGTAGAAGGCAAGGCGCGGGAATTCGTGCGCCGAGAGGTGCACGTAGGGAAAGCTCTTGTCGTCGCGCAGGGTGACATTGAAGCGCGGCCGGTGCGACTTGATGAGGTTGTGCTCGAGCAGGAGCGCCTCGATGTCGGAGTTCGTGACCGTAACCTCGATACCGGCCACGGCGCGGACCAGCGCCTGGACCTTGGGCTGGACCTGGTCCGCGCGGAAATAGCTGCCGACGCGGGACCTGAGGCTCCTCGCCTTGCCGACGTAGACGATTTTCCCGTCGGCATCGAGCATGCGATAGACGCCCGGACGGTCGGGTAGCCGCTTGATGTAGGCGCGCGCATCGAACTCGCTCACGGCTCCATCGTGTGGCGTCGCTCAGTCCCCGATCAAGTGGCGGGCACGAATGAAGATCCGGTTGAACATCGCGGGCGTCAGGCGACCCGTGTTCGTGTTGAGCCGGCTGCAGTGATAGGAATCGAGCAGCCGGCCGCGGCGGGGCAACGCATGCTCGGCGCCGTGGGTGAACCGATGCGCTGACGGCCGCATCCCGAGTGCCCGCAGGATGGCGCCATGGGCGATCGATCCCAGGGCCACGACGACGGCACCCGGGGGCAACTCGGCGAGCTCGCGGACCAGGTAGCGGTTGCAGCGCCTCACCTCGTCCGGGTTCGGATGATTGCCGGGCGGCAGGCACTTCACGGCATTGCTGACGCGGCAATCGAAGAGCCGGAGACCGTCACCGGCCGAGACGGATAAGGCCCGCGAGGCGAAACCCGCTGCGTGCAGGGTGCCGTACAGGAGGATGCCAGCGTGATCGCCGGTGAACGGTCGCCCCGTGCGGTTGGCCCCGTGCCGGCCCGGCGCCAGCCCGACGACGAGCAGGCGGGGCCGCCGGCTGCCGAACGGCGCGACCGGCCGGCAGTGATAGTCCGGATGCTCGGCCTTGACGGCGGCGAGGTGCCCCGCGAGGCGCGGGCAGAGCCGACAGCGCGGGTCGAACGCGGCCCCGGGCCGCTTCAGCGCGCCTTGAACTGCGCTTCCTCCGTCGAGCCGCGCATCGCGGTGATCGAGGAATTGCCGCCGTTCACCGTCTGCGTCACGTCGTCGAAGTAGCCGGCGCCGACCTCGCGTTGGTGCTTGGTCGCCGTGTATCCGGCCGGCTCGGCCGCGAACTCTGCCTGTTGCAGCGCGACGTACGCGCTCATCTGCGCGTCCTTGTAGCCGCGCGCGAGCTCGAACATCGAGAAATTGAGGGCGTGGAAACCGGCGAGGGTGATGAACTGGAACTTGTAGCCCATCGTGCCGAGCTCACGCTGGAACTTTGCGATCGTCGCGTCGTCGAGCTTCTTCTTCCAGTTGAACGATGGCGAGCAGTTGTAGGCGAGCAGCTTTCCCGGGAACCTGCGGTGGATGCCCTCGGCGAATTCCTTCGCTTCCTGAAGGTCCGGCGTCGCCGTCTCGCACCACACAAGGTCCGCGTATGGCGCATAGGCGACGCCGCGCGCGATCGCCTGCGGGATGCCCGACTTCACCGCAAAGAAGCCTTCGGCCGTGCGCTCCTTCGATGCGATGAATGCGTGATCGCGCTCGTCGACGTCCGACGTGAGCAGCGTCGCCGATTCGGCGTCGGTGCGGGCGACGAGGACTGTCGGCACTCCGCAGATGTCGGTGGCAAGGCGTGCGGCGATGAGCTTGTTGATCGCTTCCTGCGTCGGCACGAGCACCTTGCCTCCCATGTGTCCGCACTTCTTGGCGCTCGAGAGCTGGTCCTCGAAATGCACGCCTGCGGCGCCCGCGTCGATCATGGCCTTCATGATTTCGAATGCGTTCAGCACGCCACCGAAGCCGGCCTCGGCGTCCGCGATGATCGGCTGCAGCCAGTCGACCTTGTCGTTGCCTTCGGCGTGGCAGATCTGGTCGGCGCGCAGGAGCGTGTTGTTGATGCGCCGGACGACGGAGGGCACGGAGTCCGCCGGGTACAACGACTGGTCGGGGTACATCTCGCCGGCATTGTTCGCGTCGCCCGCAACCTGCCAGCCCGAGAGGTAGATGGCCTTGAGACCGGCGCGCACCTGCTGCATGGCCTGGTTGCCGGTCAGCGCGCCGAGCGCATTCACGAACGGCAACTCGTGCAGGTAGCGCCAGAGCTTTTCGGCGCCGAGCCGCGCAAGCGAATGCTCGACCTGCACCGAACCGCGGAGCCGGACCACGTCCGCGGGTGTGTATCCGCGAGTGACGCCCTTCCAGCGCGGGCTCTCCTTCCAGTGGCTCTCGATCTGTGCGGCGGACTGCGGTGTCATGAAGTCTCCAGGGTCAGTCGATGTCTTCGTAGGCATTGAGCGTCAGGAACGGCTCGAATTCTGCGCCGGCGGTAAGACGGTCGAGGTGTGCTGCCGCGCGGCGGAAGTGCCCGGATTCGAAGGCTTCGTCGCTCGTCTCCGCGCGAATCCCCTCCAGCACCGACTTTGCCTCGTCGCGGACACCGTCGAGCGTGACGGCGGTCCCATCCTCGAGCGGCGTGGCGTGGCGCACCCATTGCCAGAGCTGGGCGCGCGAGATTTCCGCGGTTGCGGCGTCTTCCATCAGGTTATGAATCGGCACGCAGCCATTGCCGCCCAGCCATGCCGCGAGGTAGCGGATCCCGACGTCGACGTTGAGGCGAACGCCTGCACGCGTCACCTTCCCGTCCGGAACGCGCAGCAGGTCCGCGCTCGTCACGACGACGTCCTCTCGCAGCCGATGCAGGTTGTTCGGGCCCGGCATCAGGCGGTCGAAAACTTCGCGCGCGACAGGCACGAGCCCGGGGTGCGCGACCCAGGTGCCGTCGTGGCCGTCGCCGGCCTCGCGCTCCTTGTCGGCGCGCACGCGCGCGAGCGCGATCTCGTTGGCCCTGGGGTCGTTCTTGATTGGGATCTGCGCCGCCATGCCGCCCATCGCGAATGCTCCGCGGCGGTGGCAGCGCTGGATCACGAGCTGCGAATACGCCCGCAGGAACGGCGATGCCATGGTGACGGAGCTGCGGTCCGGCAAGACGAATTCGGGGCGATGGCCGAATTTCTTGATGACGCTGAAAATGTAGTCCCAGCGTCCGCAGTTGAGCCCGACGATCCAGTCGCGAAGCTCATAGAGGATTTCGTCGATCTCGAACGCGGCCGTGATGGTCTCGATGAGAACCGTCACCTTCACCGTGCCGCGCGCCAGGCCGAGCTCCTCTTCGGAATGCGCGATGACATTCGCCCAAAGCCGGGCCTCGAAGCGGTTCTCGAGCTTGGGCAGATAGAAATACGGCCCGGTGCCGCGGCGCAGGAGTTCGGCGGCATTGTGGTAAACGTAAATGCCGAAGTCGATGAACGCCCCCGCGATCGCGTCCTCGCCGAGCAGCCAGTGCTTCTCCGGGAGGTGCCAGCCGCGCGGCCGGACGATCAGGACAGCCGTCTTTTCGTTCAGGCGGTACTGCTTGCCCTCCGGTGAAGTGTGCGTCAGCGTCCGGCGCACAGCCCGCATGAGGTTTGCCTGCCCCTCGATCAGGTTCGACCAGCTCGGGCACAGCGAGTCCTCGAAGTCCGCCATGAAGACGTTCGCGCCCGAATTGAGCGCGTTGATGACCATCTTCCGTTCCGTCGGCCCCGTGATCTCGACGCGCCGGTCCTGGAGGTCGACCGGAATCGCGGCGACCATCCATTCGGATTCCCGCAATTCCCGCGTCTCGTCGGGAAAATCACAGAGGGCGCCGGCGTCGAACTGGCGCTGGAGCGCGGCGCGCCGCGCGAGGAGAGTCTGCCGCTCCTCGGAAAACCGGTCGGCAAGGCCGTTCACGAACGCGATGGCGCCGGGCGTCAGCACCTCGCGCCATTCCGGCGATACGCTCGCCGGCGGGCCGGCCGCTGCGCCGCTCATCGCCGGCGGTTCCCGTTTCGCGCCCGTACTCACGGCTGCGGGCGCTGGCGGCCGATCAGCATCGCCAGCTCGAGCGCCTGCTCGTAATTCAGGCGCGGGTCGACGGTCGTGTGGTAGGCGCGCGCAAGATCGGTCTCGGTGAGTCCGCGCGCGCCGCCGGTGCACTCGGTGACATCGTCGCCCGTCAGCTCGAAGTGCACGCCGCCGAGGATCGAGCCGGACTCGGCGTGGATCCGGAAAGCCGACTCGACCTCCGAGAGGATGTTCTCGAATCGGCGCGTCTTGACGCTTTGCGGTGTCGTCTCGGTGTTGCCGTGCATCGGGTCGCACACCCAGAGCACCTGGCGTCCGGCTGCCTGTATGGCGCGGATCATGGCGGGCAGCGATTCGTCGATGCGGCGCGCCCCGAATCGGTGGATCAGCGTCAGGCGCCCGGGTTCGCCATCCGGATTGAGGATCCGGA
>Ga0111539_10001760_pt1 | contig 28745 bp, 28 predicted proteins | sample RhiMethybrSRZTD1_FD_79667 | JGI IMG/M metagenome (GOLD analysis project Ga0111539, IMG submission 79667) | Populus rhizosphere microbial communities from Tennessee, USA - Rhizosphere MetaG P. TD hybrid SRZTD1 (version 2) (version 2) | ecosystem: Host-associated > Plants > Roots > Rhizosphere >...
GACTGGTTCGATCGAATCGGCTGGGCGCTCACGGTCCTTGCGGCAGGTCTGCTCGCGCTTGGTGTGGGATTTCTTCTCGATCTGCGAGAGAGGAGGAGCAGACAACTGCGTTAGTGGGTTCCGGGGTTCCGAGGTTCGGTTCCGGGGTTCCGGGGTTCGGTTCTGGGTGCCGGTGTGCCTTGCGACGAACTTTATCGCTGAGCTTCCAAGCTTCGAATTCGACGTGGTCGCGAACGCCTGCCATGCACTCGGCGAGAGCACGGGGAGTGCCACTCGCCGGCGCACGTTTTCCTGAGAAAACCGTCGCAGTTTCCTTTGAGGTTGCAGAATCTGCAACGCTGACGCCCGGGGATGTACGGAGTCCTTACATACTGCTTACGGCGTGTCGGAACCCCGGAACCCAGGGAACCCGCGGCCGAACCTCGGAACCGAACCCCGGAACCTCGGAACCCCGGAACCCCGGAACCCGCGTCAGTCACTTAACGCCACCGTCGGACTCACCTTCGCCGCTCGTCTCGCCGGGACCAGCATCGCGATCAGCGCGACGGCGGCGAGCAGCAGAATCACGAGGCCGACGACGGTCGGATCGGTCGCCCGGACCTGGTAGAGCTGTGTCTGCATCGCGCGGCCGACGAAATAGGCCATCACCAGCCCGGCCAGGAGTCCGATGCCGACGATCCTGAGGCCGTCGCCGAGCACCAGGCCGAAGACCTCGCGGGCGGTGCTGCCAAGCGCCATGCGGATGCCGATCTCGCGGCGGCGCTGCGCGACGCCGTAGGCGAGCACGCCGTAGATCCCGAGCGCGGCGAGGAACAGGGCCACGGCGCCGAAGGCGGCGGCGACGAGCATCGGTACCTTGCGCCCGAGGAAGCCATCGTCGATCCGCGTCTCCATCGTGTCGATCGAATAGAGCGGCAGTTCCGGATCGATCGCAGCGATCTGCTTTCTCACCTGACCGATGAAGGCGTCCGGCTCGGCAGCCGTCCGAACGACGAGCGCGACGCCGCTGCTCGCGACCTGGCTGTGCGGCATGTAGTACGCGCCGACGGCCCGGTAGTCCGAGACCGGATCGCCCATCTGCACTTCCTTGACGACGCCGACGACCGTCATGAATTTCGTCTCCGGCGTGATGCTGAGGACGTCCTTGGCGCTGGTCGGGAGGTACATGCGCCGGCCAAGCGGATCCTGGTTGGGCCAGAACTTCTTGGCGAGTTTCTCGTCCACGATGATCGTCCGCGGCGCCTCGGCCGTGTCCCGCGCGTCGAAGTAGCGGCCTCTGACGAGCGGAATCTTCATGGCCTCGAAGTAGCCGTCGCTCACCGACGTCTGGACCGGCGAGACGAGCGATTCGCCCGGCTGCATCGCGTAGCCCTCGGCGATGATCACGCTGTCGCTGTGATCGCCACTGAACGGCAGCTGCGAGGAAACGCCCGCCGCTTCCACGCCCGGCAGCGCCCGGACGGCGGCCAGGGCGCGCGTGAAGAACTTGCCGATTTCCGTGTCGTCCTTGTAGGCAGCCGCAGGCAGGGAAATCGCCGCGGTGACGACGTGCCTCGGCTCGAAGCCGGGATCCAGCTTCAACACCGCCTGGAAGCTCGCCAGCAGGAGTCCCGCGCCGATGAGCAGCGTGAACGCGATCGCGACCTGCGCCGTCGCCAGGCCGCGGCGCAAGAGATTGGTCCCGCGGCTGCTCGTTCCACCTCGCCCTTCTTCGCGAAGCGTGGTGTTGACGTTGAGCCGGCTCAGGCGCAAGACCGGAACGAGGCCGATCACCAGGCCCACGCCGAGCGCCACGGCTGAAATGATGAGGACGCTCACCGGGTCGAGCGCGATCTCGTAGCCGCGCGGAAGTTGATCGAGCCGGAGCACGGTCAGCGACCGCAGCGCCCACCAGCCGAGGCCGATGCCCGCCAGCCCGCCGATCGCCGAGAGCAGGACCGTTTCGGTCAGGAGCTGGCGCGAGAGGCGCCCCAGCCCCGCGCCCATCGCCTGGCGCGTCGCCATTTCACGTGCGCGTGCACTGGAGCGGATCACGACGAGATTCGCGATGTTGACGCAACCGATGAGGAGCACGAATCCGACACCGCCCCACAGCAGATACAGCACGGGCTTCACGTCGCGGACCACCTCGTCCTGGAGTCCGGTCACGAAGACCCCGTAGCCGGCGTCCTTCAGAATCTGACGAAACTCAGGGAATCGCGCGTCGTTGCGCGCGACGATGCCGTTGAGCTCCGTCTGCGCCTGCGCGAGCGTGGCGCCCGGCTTCAGCCGGCCGATCATCTCCCAGTTGTTGCTGTGCCGCGCTTCGTCCGACTTCTCCCGGGCGGTGAACGAGGCCGGAATCCAGAGATCGACCTGCTTCCATAGAAACGTGAAGCCCGCCGGCATGACGCCGACGATCTCGTACGGCCGACCGCTCAGGCGCACGGTCTCCCCGACGATATTCGGTTTGGCGCCGAAGCGCTGCGTCCAGATCGCGTGGCTCAGCATCACCACGCGATCCTTCCCTTCCTCGCCTTCGTCGTCGCGGAAGATCCGGCCCCGCGCGGGCGTCACGCCGGCGATCCGGTAGAACGAGGGCGTCGCGCGCACAGCCGACAGCCGATCCGCGCCGCCTTCCCCCCCGAATGTGAGGCCGGTGCGACGGTACAACGCCTGTTCATCGAAGACCGTCATCTCTCGCAGGCGATCGTAGTAGTCGGTCACACCCGTCGACGCCCGCGGCGCACCCGCGTTCGGATAGCTGTTGTACATGAACGCGAGACGCTCGGCCTGCGGAACCGGCAACGGCCGCAACAACACGGACCGGACGATGCTGAAGATCGCCGCGTTGGCGCCGATGCAGATCGCCAGCGTGAACAGCGTTGTCACTGCGAAGCTGCGATCCTTGAAGAGCAGCCGCGCGCCAAAGCGCAGATCCTGGAGGATGGTACGGATCATTGAGTCCTCTACCTTGACGGGTTCCGGGGTTCCGGGGTTCCGGGGTTCCGGGGTTCCGCGGTTCGGTTCCGAGGTGCTCCACGGCCCATACCCGAGTCACGCACGCTCCGAACCCCGGAACCGAATCTCGGAACTCCGGAACCCCGGAACCCGGAACCCCTCAGCGCCTCTCCGACAGCGCCACTCCCGATCCGTGATAGCGCAGTTGCGTAATCTCCGCCATCACCGACAGGGCAATCTCCGCGGGCGTGCGGCCGCCCAGGTCCAGTCCCACCGGGGCGTGGATGGCGCGGATGCGTTCGTCTGAAACGCCGTGCTCGCGGAGCAGGTCCGCGATGAGGATCGTCTTGCGCCGGCTGCCGAGCAGGCCGATGTACCGCGCCGGCGTGCCGACCGCGGCCAGCACGCAGTCGGCATCCAGCTTGTGACCCCGCGTGGCAATGACGATGAAGCTCGACCAGCCGTAGTCGAGCGAGGCGATCGCGGCGGGAACGTCGCCTTCGATGACCGTCGCGCCCTCGAACCGCTCCGGCCGCGCGAACTCGGGGCGATCTTCGAGAATCGTGACGTCGAAGTCGAGGAGCCTGGCCTGGCGGGCGATGGCGAGCGCGACGTGGCCGCCGCCCGCCACTACGAGATGCGGCCGGCCGATCACGGGTTCGACCAGGAGGTCGTGCCCGTCTTCGAACGGCATCAGCCGGGCGGTACCGTGCGGCAGTTGCGCGATGGCGGCGTCAACGGCGCGCTCGTCGAGCGCAGGCTGTCCGAGTGTTCCCAGGCGCGTGCCGTCGGCCTCGACGAACGTGCGGCCCGCAAACGCGAGGTCGCGCCCGCTGCGCCGGAGCAATGTGACGATCGCGACGGGCGGACCGCCGTTGGCCGCCTGCACCAGGCGGTCCAGCAGATCGGCTTGCCCCACCTCGAGCGCATCATCTGCGCGCTCGGCGAGGATCCACATCGTGCCGCCGCAGACCAGGCCGGTATTCCAGGCGAGATCTTCGCTGAGGTCGTACGCGCGCAGCGATCGGCCGCCCTGCCGGATCACTTCACGCGCCGCGAGAATCGCATCCGCTTCGACACAGCCGCCGCCAAGCGTTCCGGCGGCGCGCCCGCGATCGTCGTCCACGGCAATGAGCTTCGCCCCGACCACCTGCGGCGTACTGCCCTGCGTACGGACGACCGTCGCGATGGCGACCGGGCGATTGGCCCGGTGCAATTGGGTCAGACGCGCGTAGAACGCGCTGGTCATTGGCCGTTTCGCTGCTCGACCGCCGACTGCGCCCAGGTCACGGCGTCGTCGTAGTCACGAAAGACGCGCACCTGTGTCGAGGGATGTTCGCGGTAGGCGCCGAACATGCGCGCCATTCCGAAATCCACATCGGTCCCGGTCACGATCGCCACCCGTGGAGGACGGGCGGCAGGCTGGCTCTCCAGGATGAACTCGGCGAACGCCCGGACCTCCGCCGTGGACAGGCTCAGCTTCGCGCCTCGGAAATCCCATACCACCGGCCGGGCCTGCCAGGCCGGATCGTCCCACACAGCACGCGCACCGGCCTTGGCTTCGTCCAACCCGAGCGATCCCTCACAGGTTCCAATCGTGATGTCAGGGTCGGACGCTCTTCGCAGATGAAATGGCACAACTTCCTTTCCAAGCCGCCGCGGCTGGGCGCGGAACTCTTCCCGATCTCTCGATGATGTCTCACGGGGACGCTTCGAGTCCAATGGCTGGGAATACAGCCGGAACGCCTGGCGCCGATTACGCAGGAAGGCCCATGGCATTGCTCTTCCGCTTCGGTCTGGTCGCCGCCACCGCGCTCGCAGCGGCGTGCAGCTGGCCGCCCCGGGAAACGGCCGCACGGGCCCAATCCGCGGCCGAGCAGTTCGACCGGCAAATGAAGGCCGAGTCGGCCGCCTGGAAGATGAAGGCGGATGCCGAGTTCAAGAAGCGCATTGCGGATCCCGGGTCGCTCACGGTGGAAGCCGCCGACGCGCTCATCGCCCAGCTCGAGTCGGCCGATCCGCAGACCCGCGCCGAAGCGGCGGCCGCGCTCGCCAACTCGAAAGGCGCGCGCGGCGTGGATCCGATCATCCGCGCGATGCGGGCCGAGCGCGACGAAAAAACCTTCGTCGTCTTCGTGCGTGCGCTGGAGCAGTTGAACGACGCTCGGGCCGTGGACGCGTTCGTCGAGGCGCTCGCGCAGCCGGGCATGTCGGATCAGGCGCGCGAAGGGGCGCTCCGCGCGATCATTCAGGCCAATTCCGCCTGGCGCCTCGGCCCGCAGATCCGCGAGTTCTACGACTCGTTGACCGATCCGGAGGTCCGCGACCGGGTCGCGTACGTGGTCAAAGCGCGCGAGAAATAGCGCCTCGGAGTCACTCACATGATCAGACGACAGCTCATGACGTCGGCGCGCAGGAGCGTCGGGACGACTTTTGTGTTGGTGACGCTCTTCGCTGCCGGATGCGGCGAACGTCTCCCGGTCCAGGGCAGGTATTACCAGGGTTTGAACTGGATCGAGTTCGGCGCCAACGGCCAGGTGCGCCACGGCGAGCTCGGCGACACCGCGCGCTTCCGCGCGGACACCCAGGATCCTCAGAAGGTCGTGATCTTCGACGGTTCCAGTCAGACGACCGGACGGATCGTCAACGGCTCATCAGTCGAGTTTCCGGTCGGCGACAGTAGTCTGGCCAGCGCGTTCGCCGGAATGTGGATCACGAAAGGCGGGTCCGCCACCGGTGGGCGATCCGCAAGCGCGGCCGCCGACCCATCCGTTCTCGTCGGCGAATGGCGTATTCCCGGCGAGACCGCCGTGCTCGCGTTCCGGGCGGACGGCTCGTACCAGTGGGGGCCACGGATCACCGGCACGTTCACGATGCTCGGCGGCCAGCGCGTCCGCATGACCGTCGAGCAGGACAGCAAGCCGATGGGCCATCTCGACAACGGCTTCGTCATCGAGGGCGCGGAATTGCGGCTCACCGCACCCGACGGCGTCGTCACGAAATACGAGCGCGTGAGCCCCCAGAGCTCCGAGACCAGCCGGCTCTAGTAATAAGGCGTCTTCCAATCTTCAACCGATCCCCAACACCGAGCGCACCCAGGACACGGAGAGCACGGATTTCTTTGGGGTTGCCGGCCAGCGAAGTGATCCCGCCGTCCAACTCAGCGACACGGCGCGTGACCCTGCGCTCATTCAGCACCTGGTTGATTTCGACAAGGAGGTGACGCAATGCGCTGGAGAATCGCGGCCGTGGCGCTTGGGGTGTCGCTGACGGTCCTGATGTGCCTTCGCCCTGTTGCCGACCGCGACCGCCCGGGAGCCGCGATCGAACCTCTCGAGCCTGCGTCGCGGCCTTTCCCGATTGCGACACCGGAGCGCGGTCGCAGGTGCCCGCCCAGTAACGTCGCGCCGAGCTGTATGGTTCCGGCAGGCGGGTACCTTCTCTATCAGTGGATGGATGCGGGACACCCGCTGCCCGATCTGCGTTTACCGCAAACCTACACTCCGAGGTAAGTCTCGAGTCTTCCGATCCTCAAATCGGAGCGCACGGAGGCACGGAGAGCACGCACACCAATGGCTTTCCAGAACGTACAGGAACGCTTCGTTTTTCCGTGCCCTCCGTGAAGCTCCGTGTTTCCGTGTTGAGGATCGAAGTCACTCGAAGATCCGGCCGGCAGTCAGCTCGACGGCTTGTCCTTCTCTGGCCACAAATCCGCCACGACATCGACGTCGCGCAGCACGCCGGAATCAGCCACATCGACCGAGTGCCGGTCCGCTTCGTGCTGGTCGAGGATGGACGCGAGGGTCGTGCGCGGTTCGGCGGCCAGAATCTGCTCGCGCAGCCGGTCGGGCACGGCGATGGGGTGGCCGCGCCGGCCCTCGAACCGCGGCGAGACAATCCTGCCCGTCAAGCGCGCCGCCTCGAGCACGAGCGAGACGGTGTCCGCGGTGACGAACGGCATGTCGCCGGGCAGGATGAGGATCGGATCCCCGGAGGCCTCGGCCACGCCCGCCTGAATCGACGAGAACATCCCGCGCGCCGGGTCCGGGTTGCTGACGCGGCGGACGCGCGGATCGGCCGCGAGCGCGACGCCCGAGAGCTCCGTACCGCCCGTGACGAGAATGATTTCCTCTACGCCCCCGTCGAGCAGGCACCGCAGCGTGTGGCTGAGGAGCGGCTCGCCGCGGAGCATCGCCGCGAGTTTCATCCCGCCGAACCGCTCGCCGCGGCCGGCCGCCGGGACAATGGCGACGGAAGCCATAGGGGATTGTAGGCCACGAAGAGATTTCATAGGAGATCTTGGTGACCTTGGTGCCCTTCGTGGTGAATGCTCTTTGAGCAGAGGAGCCCGATGTCATTCGGCCGTTCGATGCTCGCGCACTGGTCGCTGGATCCAGATGTCACCTATCTCAATCACGGCACGGTCGGCGTGGCGCCCCGACGCGTCCTGGCGGCCCAGCAGGCGATCCGCGACGAAATGGAGCGCCAGCCGTCGCGCTTCCTGCTGCGTGACGTCTCCGGCCTCGTCGGGATGCCACGGTCTGAACCGACAGCGATGCGTCGGGCCGCCGGGGCGGTGGCTTCGTTCATCGGCGCGCAGTCGCAGGACGTGGTCTTCGTGGACAACGCCACAACGGGCGTCAATGCCGTGCTCCGGTCGTGGCCGCTGGAACCAGGCGACGAGATCCTCGTGACGGACCACAACTATGGTGCGACGGCGCGCGTCGCCGCGTTCGTCGCCCGCGAGCGCCGGGCGCACGTCCGCACGGCGACCGTGCCGTATCCGGCCTACGATCCGGGGCGCCTCGTCGAGGCCGTCTCGGCGGCGATCACGTCGCGCACACGCATCGCCGTCCTCGATCACATCTCGTCTGAAAGCGCGCTGATCTTTCCACTCGCGGAGCTGACCGCCGCCTGCCGCGCCCGCGGCGTGCCGGTGCTCGTGGACGGGGCCCACGCGCCCGGCGTGCTGCATCTCGACGTGCCCGCACTCGGCGCCGACTGGTACGTCGCCAACCTGCACAAGTGGGCGCACGCGCCACGCAGCTGCGGCTTCCTCTGGGCGCATCCCTCACGCCAGACCGGTCTGCACCCGGCCGTGATCTCGTGGGGCCTCGATCAGGGATTCCTCGCCGAGTTCGACTGGGTCGGCACACGCGATCCCTCGCCGTGGCTCGCGGCGCCGGACGGCATCGCCTTTCTGAACGAGCTCGGCATGGACGCCGTACAGCGCTACAACCACGACCTCGCCTGGCGCGCGGCCGAGCGGCTCTCCGCACGCTGGGGTACCACGCTTGGCGTGAAGGAACCCAATATCGGCTTCATGGTCACGCTGCCCCTGCCGGCCGCGCTCGGCAACACCCCGGAGGCCGCCGCGAGACTGCGCGACGCGCTGCTCTTCGAAGACCGCATCGAAATTCAGATTCACGCAAGCCACAGCCGCCTCTGGGCGCGGGTCTCGTGCCAGGTCTACAACGAGATCGGAGACATAGAGCGGCTCGCGGAGGCGATTGAAAGACGCGCGACGCGAGCGCACTAGGCACTGGGCACTGGGCACTCGGCACTCGGCACTCGTTCGTGACCCGCGTGCCGCACGAGTGCCCAGTGCCGAGTGCCGAGTGCCTAGTCCGAGTGCCGAGTGCCTAGTGCCGAGTGCCTGCTCTTACGGTTTGATGTTCACGTTCATGTGGAACACGTTCTCCGGATCGAACTTCGCTTTCACCTGGCGCAGCCGCGCAAGGTTGGGTCCGTAGACTGATCCGAGCACGGTGTCGCCCTCGTCTTCGCCCATGTAGTTCAGGTACCGCTTCGCGCTGACGTGCGGCTGCATGGCGGCGTAGCTGTCACGGCTCCAGGCGAGGCCCTTCGCGTCGTCGGCGGGGTTGGTCCACTGGCCGAGGACGAGCATGTTGTAGCCCGGCGAACGCAGGGCGTACGCCGTCTCGCTGGGCGGGACCCGCGTCGCCTTGCCGTGGAAGTGCTCGAGCAGGAGCTGGCACATCGGGCTGGGCGCGCGCATCGCGCGATCGATGAGCGTGTCGATCGCGGCGTCGCTGAGATCGTCCAGGAAGTGCGACTTCCAGTAGTTGCGTGCCCCGCGCGGCGTCGAAGCGTCGAGCATCGAGTTGATCGCGGTGTACGGCATCGGGCCGATCACGTCCATGATCGGCTGGCCGAACTGCTTGATCGGCAGCGTGGCAGCGGCGCCGTCTTCCAACGACCCGAAGTGGCCGGCGACAAGCGCGGCCAGCTTCGTCGTCCCGTCCGGTCCGGTGACCAGACCCGCGACCATCATCATCTCGTCCGGAAGCGTGCGCGTCGTCTCGCGAAAGAACCGCAGGACGTCTTTCGCGCGCTCGATCGGATGAGCGACCAGACCACCGGTGATCATCGGACCGACCGGGTGCAACTGAAACTCGAACGAAGCGACAACGCCGAAGTTGCCGCCGCCGCCGCGAACGGCCCAGAAGAGATCCGGGTTCTCGTCCGCCGCGGCGCGCCGGACCGTGCCGTCGGCGGTGACCACCTCGACGGACAGCACGTTGTCGAGCGCCATGCCGTGCTTGGCCATCAGCCAGCCGAGCCCGCCTCCGAGCGTGAGCCCGGCGACGCCGGTGCTGCCGATGATGCCGCCCGTGGTCGCGAGACCATGAACCTGGGTTTCGCGGTTGACCTCGCGCCAGAGCGCCCCGCCTTCGACGCGCGCCACCCGCTTCCCGGGATCGACGTGCACGCCTTTCATCAGTGACAGCTCGATCAGCAACCCGCCGTCGATGGTTCCGCGCCCGGCGACGTTGTGACCGCCGCCGCGCACGGCAATCTCGAGCCGAAGCTTCCGCGCCAACTTCACCGCATCGGCGATGTCAGCGACGCCGCGGCACTGTGCGATGAGCGCAGGCTTCCGGTCGATCAGCCCGTTGTGGACCATGCGGGCGTCGTTGAACAGGGCATCGACCGGCTGAATCAACCGGCCCGCAAAGGCAGGTGCCAGTTCCTTGACGGCGGTCGCAACGGCTGTGCTAGACATGAACGGTCTCCCCGAGACATCGGCGGGCCACAACCCGGCCCGCTCGACGTAGCGCGGCTCGGCCCCTACCTCGTAGCGCGGCTCGGGCCCCCCTTCGTCGTAGCGCGGCTCGGGTTATGAGCCGCGACTATTGTTTCATCCAACGCTCGATTTTTTCCCGCAGCACCCAGAGCGGCTGCGAGCCGTCCTGGAGCACGAGATCGTGAAACGCGCGCAGGTCGAATTTCGATCCCAGCGCTTTCGACGCTTCGTCGCGCAGCCTCCGGATTTCCAGGTTGCCGATCATGTACGCCGTCGCCTGGCCCGGCACGGCGATGTAACGATCAACCTCGGCGGCGGCAGCCGTCTTCGTCTCGGTGGTATGTGCCAACACGTAGTCAATCGCCTTCTCGCGCGACCAGCCCAGCGCATGCATCCCCGAGTCAACGACGAGACGGGCGGCGCGGAGGGCTTCGTTCGAGAGCAGGCCGAGCCGATCGACGTCCGAAGAGAACAGACCCATTTCGTCCGCCAGCCGTTCGGAGTACAAAGCCCACCCTTCGCCGAATCCGGAAAGAAAGAAATAGCGCTGCAACGAGTGCAGATCCTTCCGCTCGAGGGCGATGGACACCTGCAGGTGATGGCCCGGATACGCTTCGTGGAACGCCGTGGATTCGAGGCCGGCCCGGCTTTGCTCTGTCGCGTTGTACGCGTTGATCATGTACTTGCCGGGCTTGCCGTCCGGCGTCGGCGAAATCGCCTGGCCGCCCGGCGCCGTCTTCTCGAGAAAGGGCGGATACGGTTCGACAATAACGGGGGCCGACGGAATGCGGCCGAACGCTTTCGGCAGCGCCTGGCGCGCCCGCTCGACGGCCGACTCGGCGGCCTTGATCAACTCGGCCCGGCTCTTGAATCGGTACTTCGGATCGGTTTTGACCAGGGCGATCAGCTTGACGGGATCGTCGGTGCCGAAGCTCCGTTTGCCGATCGCGCGCATCTCATTCTGGATCTTTTCCATCTGCGCCAGGCCGAGGTCGTGCACCTGCTGCGCAGTCATGGCCACCGTCGAGTGATACTTCACGGCCGCGCCGTAGCAGGCCTGGCCTGCCGGATTCGCGTTGACGCCGATCGCATCGCGCGCGGCGGCAAGGTAGGTCCCGCGCAGGTAGTCGCGATAGCGGGCGATCGCCGGACGAATCTGTTTGGTCTCGAGCTCTTCCAGCTGCTTCCGGAACGCCGCCGCATCCGGCTTCGCCATCTTGACGAACGGCGAATCGCCGACCGGGGCCTTGAGCATCGCGTCCACCTGGTTGATCACCGAGGTGACGTTGCCCTTCGGCGCCGTGTAGCCGAGCCGAATGCCTTCCTTCAGATTCGCGATCTCGTCGTCAAGGTACTTTGGCAGCTCGGCGTAGCGCGCAACCGCCGCTTTCTGCTGTTCGGCGGTGTCGACCGCCTGCATGCCGGCGACGAGCGGCAGATCGGCCTGCCAGCCGGTCCACGTCGGGCTCACGTTCCACAGTTCGGTCCGGCACACGCGGAAGTCGCGTGCGGCCTCGAGTTGGTTCTGCAGGAACTTGTAGGTCGTGGCCTCCGGACGGCCGTCGATCGGCTTCAGCTCGATCTTTTTCAGATCGCCCAGGAGCTCGTCCTCGCGATCCTCCCACTTCTTGAGCGCCGGCAAGCTGTGATCTGCCAGGCGATCGGGATGCACTTCCGGCGCGCCGAGGACCAGCGCCTGATACGGGAACGCGTCGAGGTAGTCCTTCACATAAGCGTCGGCCAGAGCGGTGACCTGCTTCGCCGCCGCGTCCTTCGCGGCCGCGTCACCGGCCGGCGGCCCGGGCGGCGCGCCGCTGCAGGCGGCCGCGCCCGCGAGGATCAAATACGGAATGGGACCAAACCTTCCCGGCATGGGTTCTCCTGAGTGTCCGCGGTGAGGGGCGGCGCCTCGTTGCGCCTGGCACCTGCGCTATGGTGTCTCACGTGACCCGCACGCGCGCCGCCATTGTAGGACTCGCCGTTAACTTTGTCGCGTGTCTCGGCGAGATGACGCTCGCGTCTTCGCATCGATCCTTGACACGGAGGACTCGGAGAAGACACGGAGGGCACGGATCACTTTAGGGTTACACCCAATTGAGCCCGTGTTCTCCGTGTTTCCTCCGTGCTCTCCGTGTTATGGATCGAGTGATTTGTCCGCACGCCTGGGTCCGTACCAGAGATCCAGCGCGCTTCGCCGTTTGAGGTCGCGCGGCCGAACCATCAGGCAGAGGAAGGTGCGCCAGATTTCGGCCTGCGTGTAGGTGCGAACCTTCCGTCCCGAGGTCACGACCGGCTCGCTGAGAATCACGAAGCGGCCGCGCCGGTTGAGCGTCCGGCTGAACGCGATCTCCTCGGCGGCGAAGTAGGCCTCGTCGAAGCCGCCGACCGCGGTAAACGCGTCGCGCGCCACGAACAGGAAGCAGCCGGCCGCCAGACGGAAGCGGCGGCTCATCCACGTGAACGTGGCCGCCCACGCCCGCGCGTATCGCGGCAGCGGCTGGTCGAAGTGCACCAACGTGCCGCCGCCAATTGCGCCCGACGCCCGCGCCGTCAATAGCGCGCGGACGACCGCCGGCGTGATGAGCGTGTCCGCATCGACGAAGACGAGCGTGTCACCGGTCGCGACACGGCCGCCGGCGTTGCGCGCGGCCGCAATGTGCCGGACGTGCACGGGCACCACGCGCGCACCCGCCTCACGCGCGATCTCCGCCGTCCGGTCCGTCGATCCGTCGTCCACGACGATGATCTCGCAGGAAACGCCGGAGGCGTCGCCGGCCGACCGAATCGCCTGCAGCGTGGCGGCGATGAGGAGCTCCTCGTCGTGGGCTGGAACGACAAATGAGATGGACAAGGTCCGGCTTACGTCCTCTCGTACTTCCAGTTGCGCGATTTCCCCTCGGCGAGCAAGGCGACGGCCTGGGCGAGGCGTTTGTCGCGCGTCGCTTCAGTCTTCGCTTCGGTCACCCACTCGACGTACTCGCGCCGGTGGCTTGGGCTGAACGCCTCGTATGCAGCGAGCGCCTTCTTGTTCTTCGTCACTGCCGCCATGAAGTACGCCGGCGGCTTGACGGCCGGCTTCGGTGCGCTCTTCTCACGTTTGACGGTAATGCCTTCGTCGTTCAACGCCGCCGCGGCTTTGATCATCCGCGTCAGCCGGGCCTCGCTCGGCAGATCGGCAATCGAGGTCATGCGTCCGAAGTGTCCCATCGCCTGCTCGACGCCGGCCGCGACCTCCGGAAACCCGCGATCGGCAAGCAGCTTCGCCTTCCAGAATCCCATCACCGCGTGCGCCTTGAAGGCCGCCATCGAACACAACATGGCGCCCTTGTAATCGAAGTGCGGGAAACTCCACTTCATCGTTTCCTGGACGTCCGGACATGCCGCATGCACCACACGGCGGATGTGCTTCAAAATCGGCTGCGCAAACGGCGCGGCCTTGTCGATGTAGGCGTCGATGCGCGGATCTCTGGTGGACACAGATTCAAAGCGCCTTCTCGATCAGGATCTCGTCGATGTAGCGGCCGTCGATCTTCGCGTGCCGCCGTGCCGTGCCGACGACTTCGAATCCATGCGCCCGATACGTGGCCAGCGCCGGTGGGTTGTCGGACCGGACGAACGTGAAAAGCTTCTCGTATCCCTTTTCCCGCGCCGCCTCGAACGTCGCGGCAAACAGCGCCGTGGCCACGCCCTGACGCCGCTGGAGCAGGTCCACGTACGTGCCCAGGGTGCCGACGTGATCGAACGCCTTGGTGTAAGTGGCAAACGGCTCGAGCACTTGAAACCCGACGATCCGCTCGTCCGAACTCCGGCACGCCACCTTCCACACGCCTCGGGCGGGAAACCTGTCGATGTAGTCGCGCTCGCCGCCGACCGTGAGCGGCGTATCGAACGCCGAGTAGATTCGGGCGTCGATGATCGGGTTCAGGATGGCGACGACGGCGCCGGCATCACCCGGGACGACGTCTCGAATCAGCAGGCTCATGGACGATCTCGTAGGTCGTGAGCTCGATCTCGTGCCCGTCGGGGTCGTGCAGGTAGATGGACTGAGAAATCTGATGATCCTGGAACTCGACCGCGATCCCGCGCGCGGCGAGCTCGCGCCGGGCGGCCCTGAATGCCTCTGCCGAGACCCTGAATGCCACATGGCGCATGGTCAGAACGTCACGTCCGGGACGCGGCTGCGGATCGCCGCCTTGGACGGGAAAGAGCGCCAGCCCGGTGCCGCTGGCGCCGGTCACCACCGCCGGATAGTCGCCCCAGGTGTCCTGGTAGCGGCGTTCGAGACCGAGGACGTCCTGATACCACGCCGCCGATCGCGCGACATCTCGTACGGCGATCGCGACGTGGTCGAGGCCGTCAATCCTCATCGTGAAGCTTTTGGATCGCTTCTTCCCGGAACTCGAAGGGCTGAAAACAGCACCAGCAGTCGCCGCCAAAGGGCGAGCGGATGTGGCAGGTCTCGCACCAGTAATAGACGTCGTACAGCACGCCGTTCCGGACCGAACGCGTCTGAATGATCTCGAGCTTGCCGGCGCTGTCCACCTGACCGGTCACCTCGAGATCCTTGGCGCGAAGGTTTGCATCCTCGAACAGCGCGCGTGAGGTGACGACGCGCACGAGTGGGTACTTCTTGCCGTCCGTTGTCTCGAACGTGCAGACCTGGGCGGCGACGTCTGTTGGTGAATCGCAGGTCACGCGGCCGCGGACGGTGACCATCTCGGTTCCGGGGGTTCCGGGGTTCAACGCTGAGGGCTCGTGAACCACCGTGAACGCGTGCACGTGGCCCGGATGCCCGGCGTGGGTGTGCACGACGGCCGAGCCAGACATCGCGACGGCGACGAGCGCAAGGCTAATGCTCATACGACCCCACAATTACGATGGCCAGCACGAGGTTGCCGGCCTTGGCTTCGAGGATCCAGAAGTCCTTCTCGTTCTTCGACAGGTTGGGCTGCGACGCCGCCTTGGGCGGCATGAGCGCGAACACGATCGGGTGGTCCGCGCCTTTGTCCGCGATGCTCTGCTTGTGCATCTCCACCGGCGTCGCGTAGCGGCCTTTCACCGTCTGATCGTTCTTCGCCGAGAGCAGCAGCGCGAAGTCGATGAAATCGGTCGAGCCCGTGTGATCGCCGTTCTGCGGCTGGATGCCGTGCCGCATCAGATACGTGCCCACCGGAAACGACTGGGCCCGGTTGTCCTTCATCGGCGACACCACCCGAATCGCCCCGAGGAGCACGGTGTCCGGAATCTGCGGGTACGACCGGCCGAGCGGGTTGGCGGCCGTCTCGGTCGGAATGGCCGTGCGGAGCCAGATCTCGCAGACGGTGTCCGCGCCCTTCTTCAGACGAATGGCGGCCGGCGCCAGCTCCGCCCGGATCGGCTCAGCCAGCTCCGTGGGCGGCGGCGCGTTGAAGGCTTCAATCGTGTACTCGGCCGCGTTCTGGGCGCGTCCCATTGCACACAATCCGAAAACGGCAGCGGTCGCGAGAGCGTAGAGAGGCTTCGAGCGCATTAGAACGATTCTAGCGTGGTCTTCGTAGCGCGGCTCGGGTTGAGAGCCGCGGCGTCAGGGGCGCGAGGTGTGAGCCGCAGGGCGGCCCATAGCCCGGGCCACCCTGCGTGGGCCCGGGGCCCTGGGCCCATGGCCTCGCGCCTATCGTCTCGGGGCCTCGATCTCGAAGTCGGCGACGAAGCCGCCGCGCGTGTCGGGGATGCTCCACGTCGTGCCGAGTCCCGCACCCGTAAATGACATCTGCGGGACGTACACGGGCACGTCGTTGCGAACGCCGCGGGCGAGCGGCGTGCCGAAGAGCTCGGGGCTCGCGCAGAGATTGTCTGAGTGCCGAAGATTGCGCGTCTCGAGCTTGACGAGATCCCCCGCCGCGACACGGATGCACGCCGCGACCGCGCTCGAGTGTTCGCCGTGATGGCTTGAGGCCGGATCGCTCGCGCAGCGCGCCTGCTCGAACGTGATCGGGGCCGTTTCCTCGCGCACGACGACGCCGAGGTGCTTCCCGGCCGCCGTGCCGACGAAGGCGCGCAGCGCCGCACGCTGCGCGGACGTCGCCTTCGTGTCGTAGATGAGCACCGATCGCATCGGCAGGTAGTTCGAGAACCGATCGCCAATCGTCGAGCTCGCGAGGATGACCGCCACGACCGACTGGCCCGCGAGCGAGACGCCGTTCATCTCCCCCGAGGTGATCTTCCACGCCATCGTGCCTTCTTTGCCTGCCAACCCGAGCTGCGAGTTGCCAAAGCACGCGCCGATGTAGACATCGGCGCTGCGCGATTCGACGTAGCTTCCGGCGATGCGATTCGGATCGAAGCCCGACACCGACGCGGACGTCAGGCCGACGACGGCGGCCGACAGCAGAAACAGGCGCTTCATGACGCACCTCTCATTGAGACTTGCAAAGGCAAAAGGCAAAATTTGCCTCTTGCCTTGACTCAGATCTTCTCGAAACACGCCCGGCCGGGTTGGCACGTGTCCATGCCGCAGCCCTTGTTGTCCGGGCCGAGCGACAATTGGGTGTGCTGACACCAGTATATGCGTGCCCCGTAGTCGGGGACGACGGTGCGGGGCACGTCGTAGAACATCTCCTTGGAGAGGATGTGCTTGCACTGCCCCTGTTTCAGCGCCGGGAACTGTTCGGCTAAACCTTCCAGATACATGGGGTTGACTCCCGGGCCGGCTAAAGCCGGCCCCTCCGTGTTGGCTAGCTCGCGGCGGCCGCGAGGATGGCGCGCTTGACCGCCACCTTTGCCAGCTGCACTTTGTAGCCGTTCCGACTGAGCGGCGTCGCGCCTTTGACGGCGGCCTCGGCTGCGGCCGCGGCGGTCTCCGGCGTGATCCGCTTGCCGACCAGCGCCGCTTCGGCCGCCTGCGTGCGCCACGGCGTCGGCGCCACGTAGCCCATGACGATCCGCGCGGACTTGACCGTGCCGCCCGCCAGATCCAGCACTACGGCCGCCGACGCCAGCGGCCAGTCGAGTTGCATCTTCTGTTGCACCTCGTAGGTCGCGCTCGACGCGGGAACGGCCGGCAGAAGAATCTCGGTCAGGATGTCGGTGGGCTGCAGGACGTTCTCGCGATCCGCATCGGTCTTGGGGATGACGAAGAAGTCCGAGGCTTTGACCTTTCGCGGACCACCGGTCTTGCCTTGAATCGTGAACGTCGCGTCCATGGCCACCAACGCCGGCGCGAGGCTCGACGGGTTCACGAAGTAGGCCGGCCCGGCGTTGCCGAAGATCGCATGGTAACGGTTGTCACCGGCGGCAACGAGCGACTTGCCGTCCTTCTGCCCCAGCAAACCGTAGCCGAGCCTGTAGTACCAACAGCGCGGGCGCTGCGTCATGTTGCCGCCCACCGTGGCGCGATTGCGGACTTGCGGACTGCCGATGCTATCGGCTGCCTGCCAGAGCGCCCGGTATTTCGACGAGAGGTCCTTGTTCCGCGCCAGATCGTCGATCGTCGTGAGCGCGCCGATGCGGAACCCGCCCGACGCCCCCCCCAGGCCCGTGAGCTCCTTGACAGCCTTGAGATCGACGACCCGCGCCGGTGAGACGAGATGATCCTTCATCGAGGCCACGAGGTCCGTGCCGCCCGCGAGCACCACGGTGTCGCCCCAGGAGGTGCCGAGCAGTCCGACGGCGTCCTTGAGCGTCGCCGGTTTGGCGTATTCGAAGTTCTTCATGCGCGGCCTCCCTGCTGGAGCGCGGCGAGCACCCGGTCCGGCGTGAACGGCGCTATCGGCACCCGGACGCCGACGGCATTGGCGACGGCGTTGGCAATCGACGCGACGGGGCCGTTCATCGCCGGCTCGCCGACGCCGATCGGCCCTCTCTCGTCGTAGCCGGGACCGGTCATCAAGTGCACGCGCAATCGGCCGACGTCGCCGATGCCCGCCAGTTTGTAGAACTCGAGGTTCGGGTTGAGCAGCCGGCCGGTCTGATCGTCGTAGATCAGCTCTTCGTAGAGCGCGCTGCAGACGCCCATGATCATCGCGCCCAGCACCTGACTCTCGCAGGTCTTGTGGCTGACGACGAGGCCGACGTCCTGGACGGCCACCATCTCTTCAATCCGGACGATGCCTGTCTCGGTATCGACGGTCACCTCCGCCATGTTGATGCCGCCGACATTGGCGGTGAAGAGCGGCGCCTGGTCGCCTGGCTTGTCACGATCGGCCGTGACCGACACCGGCGTCGGTCCGATCTTCCCGGCCGCTTCCTTCCACGCCATCCGCTTGCCGGGCTCGGCCGTGACGCGGACGAACCCGTCAGCGACTTCGAGCGCCTCGGGCGCGACCCCGAGCGCCGGCGCGACCTTCGCGAGCACCTGATTCAACGCCTCGGTGCAGGCGCGCCGCGACGAAGACGCGATGCCGCCAATCGTCGAGCTGCCGCCCGAGCTGCCGGACGCCGGGTAGGAGTTCTCGCCGATCTTGACCGTGATCAGATTCATCGGGACGCCGAACGTCTCGGCGGCGACGATGGTGAGCGCGGTCCGCGTGCCCGTGCCGAGGTCCTGCGTGCCGATCCGCAGCTCGATCGTGCCGTCGCTGTTGACGATGCACATGCACTGCGACGCGTGCCCGGCGCCGGCCCACGTCGAGAGCGCCAGGCCGAGGCCGCGCTTGACCGGCCCCGCGGTGGTGCCGCGCGGCTGCCACTTCTTCTTCCAGCCGATCAGATCCGCGCCGATCGTGAGCTCTTCGCGATAGACCTTCGGAAAGTCGATCGTGAAGTTCGGGCGCGCGGTGAGCGCCAGGTTCTTCATGAAGAAGTCGAGCGGGTCCATCTTGCGCGCCGCGGCGAGGTCGTCGAGCGCGGTCATCGTGATGGCCGCCGCCTGCGGGTGGTTCGGCGCGCGCCAGGCGCGCGCCCCACCGACATTGGTCGAGATCCGCTGCCCGGTGCGCTTCGAATTCGGAATCCCGACGAAAACGTACGGGACGACTTGCGGACCGGGTAACGCGCCGGCCATCCCGGCCGTGCCCCAAATCGTGGACTCCCACGCCGTGATGTTGCCCTCGGCGTCGCAGCCGACCTTGACCTTGCCGAAGGTGGAGGGCCGCATGCCCGCGATCTGCAGTTCCTGATCGCGCTCGAGCATGAGTTTGACGGGGCGCCCGGCCTTCTTCGAGAGCTCGGCGCAGACGAGTCCCCAGTCATCGACCGTGAACTTCGATCCGAACCCGCCGCCGATGTACTGGCACGACACTTCGATGTTGGCCGGCGGCATCTGGAACGACATCGCCACCTGGCCGTTGTAGGTCGTGACGCTCTGCGTCGACGCGATGTACTTCAGCCTGTCGGCCGCGGGCCACTCGGCGACCTGGCCGTGCGCTTCGAGGCAGCAATGCGCGACGCTCGAGAGCCCGTAGGTCCCTTCGACGACGGAGGCGGCGGCTTTGAACGCGGCCGCGAGCGACTCTTCTGTGCCGGTGAGCTGCGCCTGCGGCGCCGGCTTCCGGTCCGCCGGCGCCTTGTCGAGGTCGAACGCGTTCACGTGATGCGGCTGGATCTCGTAGTCCACCTTGATCGCGCGAATCGCGTCCTTTGCGAGCTCTTCGGTGTCGGCAGCGACGGCGGCAATCGGAAAGCCGTCCCACTGCGGCGTGACCTTCACCCTCTGCGCCGAGACGCCGGCGGCGCCGGGCCCGGTCATGATCGAGATCGCGCGCACACCGGGCATCTTCTCGGCGGCCGAGATGTCGATGCTCCGGATCGCGGCGTTCGCGTGCGGCGAGCTCAGGATCTTGGCAAAGAGCATCTGCGGACGATTGATGTCGTACGCGTACTTCGCTTCGCCCTTCACTTTCGGCGGACCGTCGATCCGCAAGATGCCGGGTTTGGCGAGGTACTTCGATTTGTCGGTGGTCGGCCACTTGGTGTTAGCCATTGCTCCGGCCTCCCTTCCCTGCCTCGAGGACCGCGGCGGCGACGCCGGCGTAGGTGCCGCAGCGGCAGAGGTTGCCGCCCAGCCCTTTCAGCGCCTGCTCGCGCGTCGGGGCCGGATTGCGATCGAGGAACCCCTTGCAGGCCATGACGAAGCCCGGCGTGCAGAACCCGCACTGCTGCGCGTCGTTGTTGACGAACGCGGCCTGCACCGGGTGCATCCGCCCGTCTGGACCGGCGAGCGACTCGACGGTCTCGATCCGCGCGCCCTGGGCCTCGATCGCCAGCACCGAACAGCCGTAAACGATGCGGCCGTCCATCATCACCGTGCAGGCGCCGCACGTGCCGCGGTCGCACACTTTCTTCGCGCCGGTGAGGTCGAGGTGATTGCGGAGCGCGTCGAGCAGCGTGACCCGCGGCTCGACCGTCAACTGCCGCGCGCGGCCGTTGATGTTCAAGGTGATGGGCACGGCGACCGGCCCGCTCGTCTGGGCCGCGCGCAACAGCACCGGCGCCATCCCGGCCGCAACGACGCCACCGCCGACACCCTTGAAAAACCCTCGCCGCGACAAGCCTGCCGGGGGGGTCTCCGTTGTCCCGTCTTTTTTCTTGGCCGCCATGCCAGACTCCTCTGCGGTCAAAATTCGTGGAAGTAAGCGACAAGTTAGCATATTCAACGAACCCTGAATCGCGAATCCCAGAATCCCGAATCTCGGAATCCCCGAATCCCCGAATCCCAGAATTCCCGTATCGTGGAGCCGCCCATGCCTCTCATCGACCCCGGCAAGAAAGCCCCTGCGTTCCGCCTCAAGGACCAGACCGGCGAGACCCGCTCGCTGAGTGACTTCGCGGGACGGCCGGTCGTCCTGTACTTCTACCCGAAGGACGACACCCCCGGCTGCACCGCGGAATCGTGTGCGTTCGAGTCGAATCTGCCCGGGTTCACGGCCGGCAAGGCGGCCGTCCTCGGGGTGAGCATCCTCGACGAGAAGAGCAAGGCCAGATTCGCGAACAAACACGGCCTGACGTTCCCGCTGCTCGCCGATCCCGACCACGAGGTGGCGGAAAAGTACGGCGTCTGGCAGCAGAAGATGCGCTACGGGCGTAAATACATGGGAATCGTCCGCACCACCTATCTCATCGGGCCCGACGGCAAGGTCCAGAGGCGCTGGGACAACGTCAAGGTGGACGGGCACGCTGAGGAAGTGCTGGGGGCCGTCAAGGGCTGAGCGTCCGTTTCGAAACTCAAACGGAGGGGCGGGCTTCAGCCCGCCTTTACTGGGCCGGCTGAAGCCGGCCCCTCCTGACACTGGGAGAGGGGAACGATGCGACTGCGATGGATCTCGGTGGCGGCGTGTCTGGCGATATCGACGTGGCTGCTGACCGAGACGCTGGTGTTTGCGCGCCAGCCGGCGCCCGCCGATCGCTATTGGCCGCAGTGGCGCGGCCCGCAAGGCACCGGCGTGTCCACGACCGCCACGCCGCCGACCGAGTGGAACGAGACGAAGAACGTCCGCTGGAAGGTCGAAGTCCCGGGACGCGGATCGTCCACGCCCGTCGTCTGGGGTGACCGGCTCTACGTGCTGACCGCCGTGCCGGTCGGCGTGCCCGCCGAGGCCAGCCACGCCGCGCGCGGCGGCCTCCCGCTCGTACCGCACAAGTTCATGGTGATGGCGTTCGACCGGAAGTCCGGCAAGGTCGTCTGGGAGCGTGTCGCCAAGGAACAGGCGCCGCACGAAGCGTCGCACCCGGAAAACGGCACGTGGGCGTCGGCCTCGGCCGCGACCGACGGCGAGCACATCATCGCGTCGTTCGACTCGTTCGGCTACTACGCCTTCGACATGAACGGCAAGCTCGTCTGGGAAAAAGACCTCGGTGACAAACGGATGCGCAGCACGTTCGGCGAAGGCAGCACGCCGGCGCTCTACCGCGACCGGCTCGTCGTGCAGTGGGATCACCAGGGACAGTCGTTCGTCGCCGCGTTCGACAAGAACACCGGGCGCGAGATCTGGCGGCAGAACCGCACCGAGATCGACACCTGGGCGACCCCGCTCGTCGTCGCCGTGAACGGCCGGCCGCAGGTCATCACGGTCGCCATGAACCAGGTGAAGAGCTACGACCTCGAAACCGGCGACGTCGTCTGGTTCACCGCCGGATTGACGATGAACCCGATCCCGACGCCGGTGACCGACGGCAGCATGGCGTTTCTCATGAGCGGCTTCCGCGGCAACAGCCTCAAGGCGATTCGGCTGGCCGACGCGAAGGGCGACATCACGGGCACGCCCGCGGTCGCCTGGACGCTCGACCGCGACACGCCCTACGTGCCGTCGCCGCTCCTGTACGACGGCATCCTGTATTTCCTGAAGACCAACAACGGCCTGCTCTCGGCGTTCGACGCCAGGACAGGGAAACCGCACTACCAGGCGCAACGGCTCGACGCGGTGCCGAACGTGTTCGCGTCCCCGTCCGGCGCCGCGGGACGCGTGTACATCACGGGACGGGAAGGCAAGACGGTCGTCCTGCGCCACGGACCGACGCTGGAGATCCTCGCGGTGAACGAGCTCAGCGACGGCTTCGACGCGTCACCGGTGCTGGTGGACAGCGAAATCTATCTGCGTGGATACAGGTATCTGTACTGCATCGCGGGGAATTAGCGACTAGGGGACGGGCCTCGATCTGTGGAAAACTCCCGGGACTAGAGTTCCTGAGTTCCGAGGTTTCCGGGGTTCCGAGGTTCGGTTCTTCATCGAACCTGAACCGAACCCCGGAACCACGGAACCCCGGAACCGCGGAACCCATGTCCCTGGAGTTTTCCACAGATCGAGGCCCGTCCGCTCTCATCTCCATCATCGTCCCCGCCTATAACGAGGCGCGGACGATCGCGGCCGTCATCGCACGGCTCCACGAAATCGACCTTCCCGCGCCGCGCGAGATCATCGTCGTCAACGACGGATCGAAGGATGGAACGGGCGAGGTGCTGGACGGGCTCGCGGCGGCCTATCCGGGCCTCGTGGTCGTTCACGTCGAACCGAATCGCGGGAAGGGGCATGCGCTGCGCGTCGGGTTTGCGCGCGCGCGGGGGACGGTGCTGGCGATCCAGGACGCCGACCTCGAGCTCGACCCGGCACAGCTCGCCGGGCTGGTCGAGCCGATTCTGCGCGGAGAGACGGCTGTCGTTTACGGATCGCGATTTCTCGCCGGGCGGCCGGACGCGCCGGCCGTGACGATTGCCGCCAATCGCGCGCTGACCTGGATCACGAACGTGCTCTACGGCGCGTCGCTGACCGACATGGAGACCTGCTACAAGATCATGCGCGCCGACGTCGTGCGCGGTCTGACCCTTTCGGCTAACCGGTTCGACATCGAGCCGGAGATCACGGCGCGGCTGCTGCTCGACGGCCGGCGCATTCTCGAACGGCCGGCGCGGTTCACGCCGCGCTCGCGGGCGGCCGGCAAGAAGATCGGCTGGCGCGACGGCATCATCGCGATTCTCGTGCTCGTGCGGCTGCGATTCTCGAGACGAACCCACCGGCCATGATCGCCGCGGTGTGGGACGCGATCGGGCGGCGCGGACCCGCGATCGCGGGCCTGGCCGCCGCGGGCGCCCTGGTCGCCGGGCTGGCGTTGGGCACCGCCGTCGCCGGCGGACCGGATTCGTACTGCTATCTCAACCAGGCGGAGCTGTTCGCGCAGGGACGCGTGCGCGATCCGCAACCGATCGTCGCGCCCGCGCCGTGGCCGAACCGGGTCGAGACGGCGGTGCCCGTCGGACACGTCGCCGCACCGCACGGCGAGATCGCCGCGGTGCCGATGTGTCCGCCGGGTTATCCGTTCGCCCTCGCGGCGGCGCGTCTCGTGGGCGGGCGCCCGGCGATGTTCTGGGTTGTGCCGATCTTCGGCGGACTCGCGGTGTGGTGCGCGTTCCTGCTGGGACGCCGGCTGGGCGGCCCGCACACCGGGGTGATGTCCGCGCTCGTGTTCGCCGCGAGTCCGGCGTTCCTTTATCAGATCGTGCAGCCGATGTCGGACGTGCCGGCCGTGGCCGTGTGGACCGCGGCACTCGTCGCCGCGCTGCGGCCACCGGGATCGGCTCAAGCGTTCGCGACCGGCGCGCTTGCCGGCGCGGCGCTCCTCATCCGGCCCAACCTCGCGCCACTCGGCGTCGTGATGGTGGGGATGGTCGGGTTCGCGGCTCACCGCCCGAGCCGCGCTACGACTATCCGCGCGATTCTGTTCTTCGGTCTGGGCGCACTGCCGTCCCTCGGGGTCATCATGGTCATGCAGAACGCCATGTACGGCAGCCCGTTCACGTCCGGCTACGGCAGCCTCGATCTCCTGTTCACGCGCGATCACATCAGACCCAACCTCGAGCGCTATCCGGCCTGGCTCGTCACCACGCACACGCCGTTCGTGGCGCTGGCGTTCGTCGCGCCGTTTGTCCTCGCGGATCGATTGGCACGCACGCGCGCGTGGTGGGTCCTCGCGTTCGTGGTGACGACGTTCGGGTGTTACGTCGCGTACACGGTGTACGACGCGTGGTGGTTTCTGAGATTCCTGCTGCCGGCCATTCCCCCGATGATCGTGCTGGCGTCAGCGGTGACGGTGACGTGGCTGGCGCGTCTCGGGACCACGAGCCGTACCGCCGCCTTCGCCCTCGTCACGGCGGCGCTCGTCGTCTTTCAGATCGTCACGGCCGCCGATCGCGCCGTCTTCCGCCTCCGCGATCTCGAGCGCCGGTTCCGCGACGGCGGCGAGTACGTCGCGCGCAAGCTGCCGCCCAACGCGGTCGTCTTCACGACGCAGCAGAGCGGCAGCGTGCGCTTCTACGCCGACCGTCCGACAATCATCTGGGACATGCTCGATCCGGCCTGGCTGGACCGCGCGCTCGACGATCTCCGCGCGCGCGGGTATCACCCGTACTTGTTGTTCGAGACGCAGGAGGATCAGACGTTCCGCCAGCGCTTCGAGACCACCAGCAAGATCGGCGGCCTCGAATGGCCGCCGATTGCCCGACTCGGTCAGGAGGTGCAGATTTTCGATCCGCTCGACTACGAGCGGTTCCGGAGGGGCGAGAAGATCGAGACTGATTATGTATTCAGAAGATAGTTAATGAGGCAATGGGGCAATGAGGCAATGGGGCAATACAAGCACTTGTTTTGCTGGCTGCGTCTCAGTGGACTGGGCCATCAAGACAAGCGCTTGTATTGCCTCATTGCCTTATTGCCCCATTGCCCCATTGCCCCATTGCCCCATTGCCCCATTAACAACTAATTTCTCTTGAGCGAGACATTGAGCGAGAACGTCGCGCTCTCGCGGATCCCGATCTCTTCTCCGTAACGCTCGAAGCCTTCTTTCCGGATTTCGACGAGGTGCCGTCCGGGCGACAGGCGGATCATGATCCGGCCTTCGCCGGGCGTCGTGCTCCAGCGCTCGCCGTCAATCAGGATCTCCGCGTCGGCCGGCTGAATCTGGAGCGAGAGCGTGCCGAAGCGCGTCACCGGCGCGACTTCGACGCGTGGGGGCTCGGGCTCGCGGGGCTCGCGGCGGTACTGGCGCGGCGACTCGTCGGACGGATCGGACTTGGAGCGTTCGACTGGAGCGGGCGGCGGATCCGCGGTCTCGCCCGCACCGAGCCGTTCCATCTCGAGGCGCATCGTCTTCGACGATCGCGTGCCGAGGTACATCGGGGCGCGCACGGTGCGATACCCCGGGAGATAGAGCGTGATCTCGTGCTCGCCCGGATTGACGCGCAGGCGTTGAAAAACGCCGTCGAAGTCGTCGACGACGCCGGCGCGGTAGCCGTCGACGAACACTTCGGCATTCACCGGCTGCGCGTCGATGCGCACGTCAGCGGAACCGTCGTACCAGCCGTAGTACCCGTACGGGCCGTACGGGCCGCCGTAGTACCCATACGGTCCGTAGGGATAGCCCCAACCGCCCCAGGCACCCCAGCCGCAACACCCGCCCCAGCCGTAGTACGGGGAGCCCCATCCCACGCCGAAGCCGAACCAGGGCGCGCCGTACCAGTACGGGGATCCGAACGACGCCGACACATAGAACGCGCTCCGGTAGTACGGGTAGTAGTACCGGCTGGACGGATAGTAATAGTGTCCGGCCGGATAGTACCGCCCAGCCGGCGCATAGTAGCGGCCCGCCGGTACCCGCGGGACCGCCTGTCCGCGTGGCGCCGCCGGCGCCGGTTGGCGCACCGTCCCCTGCGTCGGCACGCGCGACTGCGCGTCGGCCACGGCCGGCACGGTGGCGAAGGCGCCAAGGGCGAGGACGAACACCGCAGATTGTATGGAGGTGCGCACGGGAATTCCTCCGGAAGAAGCCACTGCGCCTCACGGGCTGCAATGGGTGTACCCACGAACACACAGGGAAAACCGGGCTTCCATCTGTGACAGCGCGCGACATTGCGGACACTCCGGCCGCGGGAGTGACCTCGGTCTAGAATTACGAGGTGACATTGCCCAGTATGGCGCCGGAGGCGACGCCGCGCCAGGACTTCATCCGCGAAATCATTGCCGCCGACAACGCGTCGGGGAAGCACGGCGGCCGCGTCGCCACGCGGTTTCCGCCCGAGCCCAACGGCTATCTTCATATCGGCCACGCGAAATCGATCTGTCTGAACTTCGGCGTCGCGCGCGACTTCGGCGGCACCTGCAACCTGCGGTTCGACGACACCAATCCGGTCACCGAGGACGTCGAGTACGTCGAATCGATCCAGGAGGACGTCCGCTGGCTCGGATTCTCGTGGGACGACCGGCTGTACTACGCGTCGGACTACTTCGAGCCGCTCTACACCTGCGCCGAGCGCCTGATCGAGGCCGGCCTGGCGTACGTGGACGACCTCTCGGCCGACGAGATGCGCGAGTACCGGGGCACGCTGACCCAGCCCGGACGGAACAGTCCGTACCGCGACCGGCCGGTGGACGAGAACCTCACGCTGTTCCGGCAGATGCGCGCGGGCGCCTTCCCCGACGGCGCGCGGGTGCTCCGCGCGAAGATCGACATGGCGTCGCCCAACCTCAACATGCGGGACCCGGTCCTGTACCGGATCCGGCGGGCGCATCACCACCGGACCGGCGACGCCTGGTGCATCTACCCGATGTACGACTACGCGCACCCGATTTCTGACGCGATCGAGCGCATCACCCACTCGATCTGCACTCTCGAATTCGAGGCCCACCGCCCGCTCTACGACTGGCTCATCGACCACCTGCCGCTGCCAGGTCAGCCGCAGCAGATCGAGTTCGCGCGGCTCAACCTGAGCTACACGGTGATGAGCAAGCGCAAGCTGCTACAGCTCGTGAACGAGGGACACGTGTCGGGCTGGGACGACCCGCGGATGCCGACGATCTCGGCGTTGCGCCGCCGCGGGTACACACCGGAGGCGATTCGCCGTTTCGCCGAGGAGATCGGCGTCGCCAAGCGCGAGAACGTGGTGGACGTCGGGCTGCTCGAGTTCTTCGTGCGCGAGGATCTGAACAAACGCGCGCCGCGGGCGATGGGTGTGCTCCGTCCGATCAAGATCGTCCTCGAGAACTACCCGGACGGCCAGACCGAGATGATGGACGTCGTGAACAACCCGGAGGATCCGTCGGCGGGCACGCGCCGGGTGCCATTCTCGCGCGAGCTGTACATCGAGCGCGACGACTTCATGGAGGATCCGCCGAAGAAGTTCTTCCGGCTGGCGCCCGGCCGCGAGGTGCGCCTGCGCAACGCCTATCTCATCACCTGCCAACGCGTCGTGAAGAATGACGCGGGCGAGGTCGTCGAGTTGCGCTGCAGCTACGACCCGGCGACCCGCGGCGGCGACGCGCCGGATGGGCGGAAAGTAAAGGCGACGCTCCACTGGGTCTCCGCCGCGCACGCGGTCACCGCGGAGGTGCGCCTGTACGACCGGCTGTTCACGGTCGAGACTCCCGGCGCCGGCGATGCGGACTTCCGTGCCCAGATCAACCCGGCGTCGCTCGAGGTGATCGCAAACGCCAGGATCGAGCCGTCGCTGGCCGCCGCGACCGCGGGCGCACGCTATCAGTTCGAACGGCTGGGCTACTTCTGCGTCGATCCGGATTCGACCGCGGAGGCGCCGGTGTTCAACCGGACGGTGACGCTCAAGGACACGTGGGCCAGAATCGCCGAGCGGCAGTAATATCGAACCCATGAAGAGACTGCTCTGGATCCTCGGCGGCGCGACGCTCGTCGTGGCGTGCGGATCGAGCCCGGACGTGCCCTCGCTTCCGGCGACGGTGATTCTCGCTCCCGGCGAATCGGCGCGGGCCGAGTCGGTGCGCGTGACGTTCGTCAAAGTCACGTCGGATTCGCGCTGCCCGATCAACGCCATCTGCGCCAGCGCGGGCGAAGCGACGGCCATCTTCAACGTGACGGCGCACGGCATCGAGTCCAGCCCGGAGCTCGGCGTGGTCGATCCCGCCAAGCGCATCACCGTAGTCGGCGGCATCGTCGTCGAATTCGACGACCTGCAACCCTTTCCGTTCGCCGGCCAGCCGACCGACCCGAAGAACTATCGGGCCAGGGTCAAGATCTCAGAGCGCTAGCGTTAGCTCATCCGCACACTGACCGGAAACGGACAAGCACACACGACAACAGCGGCGGGCCACAACCCGGCCCGCCCTACGTACGTAGTACGTAGCGCGGCCTCGGGCTTTGAGCCGCGTCCTTGTGTTGCGTACGTAGCGCGGCTCGGGCTTTGAGCCGCGTCCTTGTGTATAGTCGCGGCATGTCCATCAATCCGACAGGATCCTTCTGCTGGTTCGAGCTGGCGACGAGCAACCAGGCCGCCGCCAAGAATTTCTACACATCGCTGTTCGGCTGGACGGTGGATGACTCGCCAATA
>Ga0111539_10001761_pt1 | contig 28741 bp, 26 predicted proteins | sample RhiMethybrSRZTD1_FD_79667 | JGI IMG/M metagenome (GOLD analysis project Ga0111539, IMG submission 79667) | Populus rhizosphere microbial communities from Tennessee, USA - Rhizosphere MetaG P. TD hybrid SRZTD1 (version 2) (version 2) | ecosystem: Host-associated > Plants > Roots > Rhizosphere >...
CCGCTGCGGGACGTCGCCGGCATGATCCGGTCGTTCAGTTACGCCGCGCTCACCGGTTTGACGGCGGCCACGCAGACGCGGCCCGAGGATGTCGAACGACTGTCACCGTGGGCACAGATGTGGGAGACGTGGGTCAGCGCGGCGTTTCTCCGCGGCTACCGCACCGCGACGGCTGGAGCACCGTTCCTGCCGCGAGACGCCGACGATTTCGACGTGCTCCTGAACGCATTCATCGTCGACAAGGCGCTCTACGAGCTCGGGTACGAGCTGAACAACCGACCCGACTGGGTTCACATTCCGCTGCTGGGACTGCTGAACCTGCGGTCACTTCATCATGCCTGAGGCGTGCATCTTGCACGGCGTCCGGCTGAAGCCTGACACACGAGAGGACCAACGACAGAACGGGCGGACATTCCGCGCAGTGTCCGGCTTTAGCCCGGACCCCGTACACAAGGCATACAGGAGGCACGTCCCCATGGCCATGCAGACGATCGAGGAGTTGTTCGAGCACGAGCTACAGGACATCTATTCCGGTGAGAAGACGCTGCTCGATGCGCTCGAGCAGATGGCGAATGAGAGTGCCGACCGCGAGATCAAGAAGGGGTTTGCGCAGCACCGCAAGGAAACACAGGCTCAAATCAAACGCCTCGAGAGGGTCTTCAAGACACTAGGCCGGAAGCCCGAGTCGGGCACGTGTCCGGGCATCGAAGGACTCATCAAGGAAAAGAAGCAGTTCATGCGCGAACGTCCGACCGAGGAGCTGCTCGAGTTCTACAACGTGGGCGCCGCGCAGAAGGTCGAACGATATGAAATCACCGCCTATGAAGGCCTCGTCGATATGGCCGAGAAGCTCGGCATGGACGATGTCGTGGAGCTGCTCGAACAGAATCTCCAGGAAGAAGAGATGACGCTGAACAGGCTGAAAGTGATCGCATCTGAGTTCGACGTTGCCGACGAAGCGGAAGAAGATCAGGAGCAACACGAGGAACCCGAGACCACGCGTTAACACACGGGCGGGCAGCGAACACTGCAATAAGTGCGTCACAATTCCGTACGCCCGCCCGTCGCGCCGCTACAATTGATGCTGCATCATGGCGAAGAAAAACACCCGTTCAACCGATCTCTCGTCCCCGAAAATCCCGCCGACGCCCGACCGGCGTCGCACGGCCCGCGCCACGACAGATGCTGGCGCAGCCTCACCCGAGCTTCCCGTCGTTGAGCCGGCACGCGACACAGCAGATGATCTGGCTGCCGAGGGCAATGGCAACGCCGGAACGACTCCAACCTACGAAGAAATTGCCGAGGCGGCGTATCAGCGGTATCTGGCACGCGGCGGTCAGCACGGCTACGATTTCGACGACTGGATCGACGCCGAGCGCTCGCTCCGGGCGCGCTCAGCGTAACTTCAAATCCCAACTCCCAACCTCCAATAACCCAGCGGCTTGGGCATTGGAAGTTGGGAGTCGACAGTTCGCCCGGGCCCCCTCTTTGCACGCCCGGGCGATATGGCCCGTGCCCTATGGAAGGGGTCGATCGCTTTCGGCCTCGTCAATATTCCCGTCGAACTGCACACCGCCGTGCGCGACTCCCGTCCGCGCTTCCGCATGCTCCACGCCGAAGACAAGTCGCCGGTGAAGTTCGAGCGCGTCTGCGCTCGAGAGGGCAAGCCGGTCGCATGGGAGGAGCTCGTCAAAGGCTACGAGTACCAGAAGGGCCGCTTCGTCGTCCTGACGAAGGACGATTTCAAAGCCGCCGCGCTCGAGAAGAGCCGGACGGTGGACATCCGCAACTTCGTCAAGGGCGAGGACATCGACGATCGCTTTTTCGAAACGTCCTACTACCTCACCCCGCAGAAAGGCGGCGAACGCGCCTACGCGCTGCTCCGGGAGGCGATCCGCGAAACCGGCCTGGTTGGCGTCGCCACGATCGTGTTGCGCGACGCGCAGCACCTGGCGGCGCTCGAAGTCAAAGACACCGCCATGGTACTGACGATGATGCGCTATAGCGAGGAGCTGGTTGATACCAGCGAGTACCACTTCCCCGCCGCTTCGAACATTCGCCAGCCCGAACTGCAGATGGCGCGCACCCTGGTCGAGCAACTCGCCGACAAATGGGACCCGGCTCAATACACCGACGAATATCGCGCCAACCTGATGAAGATCATCAAAGCCAAGATGAAGGGCAAGACCGTCGAGCTCAAGGAGGAGCCGGAGCGGCAGTCAGCGGAAGTCGTCGACCTGATGGAGCGGCTGCGGCAGTCGCTCGAGGGGACCGGCGGTGGCCGCCGCAAGTCGGCCGCGTCGGGGAAGGCGAAGAAGAAAACGGCTGCGCATGGAAAAAGGAAACGTGCGGCGTGATGCGTAAGACCGTCGTCGTCGGCGGCTGGACCGAACCTCGCGGCTCCAGACCGTTTTTCGAGAGCTTGCTGCTCGGTGTCTACGACGAACACGGCCACTTGGAGTACGTTGGCCAGACGCGCGCCGGTTTCACGGACGCGGACCTCGGACGCGCCTGGAAACGGTTGCACGCGCTGAAGGCCCGAACCAACCCGTTTCACGCCGCCCCGCGTACGACCCGACCGGCACACTGGGTCAAACCATCGCTCGTGGTCGACGTCAGGTTCACCGGCTGGACGACTGGCGGCAAGCTCCGTCACGCGTCGTTTGCCGGCTTACGCGACGACGTGAAAGCGCACGACGTCAGAAGAGGAACGCATCACCATGACGGCTCTCGCCTGTATGGCGCGGCCTAGAACCCGAACCGCGCCTCGCCGACGATCTGCCGCTTCAGGATGTCGCCGAAAATGTGCTGCTGCACCTGCTGGTTGCCAAGGTTGACGACCTTGACGCTGGTGGTGATCCGGTCGCCGAGCCATCTGACGCCGAAGGTCCCGTTGACCAGGGTGAAGTCGTTCGTCGTCCCCGCGTAGCGGATGTCGAGCACGTCCTGCCAGTACGCGTCGTCCGTGAAGTTCACCGACAGGTTGCCGAGGAAGTGTGAATAGTTGAAGTCGAAGCCGGCGTTGAAGCGATTCTTTGCCGGCCAGTTGATGTCGTTGATGCTCGTGCCCGGCGGCAGCCCTTCCGCCACCGGCTTCCATTGATACGAGTAGTTCGAAAAGATGTTGACGTAGCGATTGAGCGGCGTGTCGAAGCCGAGCTCGATACCCTTGTCTTTCACCTTGCCGAAATTGAGATACGTGAATTGCGCCGGCAGCGGGACCGGCAGCAGCCCGAGGACCACCGGCGGCAGCGGCCAATTGGGTGGCGGACTCGCCGGCGAGTAGAACACAGACGGCGTGAAGAAGATGCCGTCTCTGGTGGTATTCCAGTAGACCGAGGCGCTGACGTTCACGTCGCGAATTACGCCGGCGTAGCCGATCTCGTACGCGGTCAGTGTTTCCTGTTCGAGATCGCGATTGCCGACCGCGCGGACCGGAAACGTGTACAACGTCGGCAGCAGCGGCGCGAGACTTACCTGATTGAGAATCGTCGTGTCGAGGTTGTTGTTGATGAACGACGGTGCCCGGAACGCCTGGTTGAAGGAGAAGCGGATCGTCTGTGCGGCGTTCGGTTTGACCATGAACGTGGTTCGCGGCGAGAACACCGGGTCGTCAATCGACGAGAACTTGTCGACACGACCACCGATCACCCAGCGGAAATGATTGCTGAGGAAGATCTCGTCCTGGATGTAGCCACCACCTTCGTTGCGGTCGTCGCCTGCCGGGGCGAGTGAGATGTCGAACGTGTTGTGGCGGTAGTTGCCGCCGAAAGTCAGCGCGTGACGCGTGCCGATGACGCGCACGTCGCTCGCTTCGATGTCGAACGTTTTCGTGTCGAAAACGAGGGGCAACGGCTGGCCGGTCGGCCCCACTGCCAGCAGGTTCACCGCATCTCCGTTCAGCAGATTCGTGAAAAACGCAACATGGCGGCCGCCCTTTTCGTATCGCGTCGTGAAGTAGGTCAACCGGGAATCGTTGTCGATGTCGAACGGACCAATGCCGCCGTGGATGATCCCTTCCGTGCCAGCGACGCCACCGGCAAAGACGAGCCGGCCGTTGCTGCCGCTGGCGAGCTCGTAATCGACGCGGGCGTCGAATTTCGGCTGCGACGTTCCGCTGTTGGTGAAATTCGGATAGGGGGTGTTGAACGCGTTCGGGATCGTCCCGACGGGGCGCGGCAGCGGATCCTGGGTGTAATAGCCGGCCGACAGCTTGTAGGACCAGTTTTCGTCAACGGCGCGCGCGTGCGAGCCGTTGACGTAGAACAGCGACCCGCTGCTCTGACTTCTGCCTTCGACGTTGCGATTGAAGCCACCGGCGCCGATCGTCACTGAGTTGCCGCCGCCGGTCATGGCCAGTTCACGCGGGGTTTTGGTGATGACGTTGACGACGCCGGTCATGGCGTTGGCACCCCACACGGCGGAGGCCGGACCGCGGACCACCTCGATGCGTTTGATCTCCTGCAGGTTGGTGGGCACCAGGTCCCACATCACCATGCCGAAGAAGTCGAGATAGATGCTGCGCCCGTCCACCAGCGCCAGCTGCGACGTGGACAGCGTCGAGGTCGCTCCGCGCGTCGTGAAGTTCACGTCGCGCGCCGACAGCTGCGTGACGTTAATGCCGGGCACGGCGCGAAGGAGGTCGCCCATGTTGGCCCCCGGCGACGCCTGCAGCGTTTCAGACGTGATCAGCGTGACCGCCGCAGGGGCGTTGACCAGCGCCTGTTCCGACCGTGACGCTGAGACGACGACCTGCTCTTCGAAATTCGGCGGCTTTTCGTCAGCGGGCGGCGGCGAAGGCGGCGGCTGCTGATTGCCCTGCGCGAGCGCAGAGGTGGCGCAAACGAACACAAAAAACCCAGCGAGCAGGCGAGCAATCATCGATTCTCTCCTTCCGGGCGTTGCGGTCTTCGTGTGTAGCCAGATGATACGCCCCGCGGGCGGCTTTTCATTGCCTGTTACGCCAACCCGTGCATGGTAACGCTGGACGCAGGCTCGACCCGAGCCAGGTGTCACGTTGAACGCCGATGTCGCTTCGAGAACGCGAACCCTGATCCTGATTTCAGATATTTTCGAATGCTACAGCGCGATGCTCGCCAGCGAATTCAACGATCTGCCACGGCATGCGGTGGCTGTGCGTGGACACAGTCCTTTGTAGTGAAACATCAGCCTGGCTGCGAGACTGGATGTCAGCCCTGGGTAGTATCGCGGCGGCGTTTCATCATTCTTGAGGATATAGAGGATCCGCTTCGCTTCGGTCACTTCCAGCCGCTGCAACCACGTTGCCTGAGTCGCAATCCAGACTCATGGCCGTTTCGGGATTGTGGAACTGGTCTACGATGCAGTTTCTGCCGACGCCACCTGTGATTCGAGTGGAAGGAATTGCAGCACGACGAAGAGCAGTCCACCTTCGCTCATGACGCTCGCTGGTTTACCAACCGAAGCGCGCGAAGCGAGTGTGAAGGTTGGTGCGCCCGGCAGGATTCGAACCTGCGGCCTTTGGCTCCGGAGGCCAACGCTCTATCCAGCTGAGCTACGGGCGCGAAATCGATGAATGACGTGGCGCGCCCGGCAGGACTCGAACCTGCGACCTACGGATTCGAAGTCCGGCGCTCTATCCAACTGAGCTACGGGCGCAGCAAGCCATTGATTCTATCTCAGTCTTTGGCCTCATCCCGGGCCGGGCCTGTCTCTTTGGTGAGTCGCGGCAGATTCATTGCGGGGGGAATAGACAAGCCCGCGGCGCTCCGCCGCGGGCTTCCATTGCCGGCACCGCATCACGGTGTAATTCGACTGGCCTCGAGGGTGCCTTCGATGTGCGCCAACCGCGTCGTCCCGTTCGGGGCGAATTGATCAAGCGTAAACGTTCCTTCGAATGTCTGATCCGAAGGACTCAGCGTGACGTCCTCCCTGATGACCGCCGGTCCTTCGAAGACCGTGCCGGTACTGTTCCACGCCAGCGCGATGTGTTTGAGCCTGTAGCTCCTCGGGGGGAGCTGAACCCAGACACCCATACAAAAATTGCCGCTGGCGGGCGGGCGCGACGAGTTCATCAGCTCTGTTCCGTCGCTGTGCCATGTCGCGTACGCGTCATCGATGACGGTTCCGGGCGGGATGCCGACGTCGTTCGACGTCGTGGTGAAGATGACATGCCACAAGCCAACGATGGAGGGGGGCTTGCTAGGGTCGACGACACCCAGCGTGCCCGCCTGGCCACCACCCCCACGGCTCTGGAACGACGGCATTTGTGTCAGCGATGCAACTACCCCCTGCGGTCTGGTCGTGAAGCACTCGGCGTCGGCGCGCGCCGCGACCCCCACGCCGACGATGGCAACGGCGAAAACCGTAATCAGCCTCGAAAACGAAACGCTCATTGGAAGTCTCCCATCTGGCGAATCTGCCTAGGCCGGCCGGCGGACAGTTGTCGCGTCCGCCCTGCGGTGGCTCACTTGTCAGATAGGCGTAAACCGCCGGAGAAACCTATCAATCGCTATAATTTCAGGCCCTAAGCGATGCCAAGGGCTCCGGAAGCGACCGATGCCGCCGGCGAGGTCAGCCGCCTGCTCCAGGCGTGGAGCCGCGGCGAATCGGACGCGCTCGACCGCCTGACCCCGATCGTGTACGGCGAGCTGCTACGCCTCGCGCGCCGCCACCTCAGAGGCGAGCGCAACGGTCACAGCATGCAGGCTACCGCGCTCGTCAACGAGGCCTACGTGCGCCTGGTTGATTTCACCCGGATTCGATGGCAGAACCGCGCGCATTTCTTTGCCGTGTCGGCGCAGGTCATGCGGCGGATCCTCGTCGATCACGCACGACGCAGGAACGCGAAGCGCGGCCGCAGTCACCGACATGTCTCGCTCGACGAAGCAGTCGTCGTGGCACCGCAACCATCCCTCGATCTCGTGGCACTGGACGAGGCCCTGCAGGCACTTGCACGAGTGGACGCACGTAAAGCACAAGTGGTGGAGATGCGGTTCTTCGGCGGGCTGAGCGTCGAAGAGTCAGCTGCCGTTCTTCAGGTATCGGCGGTCACGGTCATGCGCGATTGGCGAACGGCGAAGGCGTGGCTCTATCGTGAAGTGATGCGCGGAACGACCGGAGATGGATGAATCCTGGATGCGCGTCGACGCGCTGCTGCAATCCGCGCTGGAGCGGCCCCACGCGGAGCGCGACGTTTTTCTCCGTGAGGCCTGCGGCGGTGATGCGGCCCTCGAGTGTGAAGTCCGATCACTGCTCGATTCCTACGATCAGGCGGGGACGTTTCTCGAGCGTCCCGCCATGGAGATGGACGCGGCCGCGGATCCGTTCGTTGGCCGGGACATCTCGCATTACCGCATCGTCGAGCGACTGGGCGGCGGGGGTATGGGCGTCGTCTACCGTGCACAGGATCAGCGGCTGCACCGGTTCGTCGCGCTGAAGTTCCTCGCCGGTGAATTCGCCGACGATCCGGAGTGTATCAGTCGCTTCCAGCGCGAGGCGCGGGCCGCGTCGGCGTTGAATCATCCAAACATCTGCACGATTTACGACGTCGGCGACAGCGACGGCCATCCGTTCCTGGTGATGGAGCACCTCGAGGGCGCGACGTTGCGGGAGCGACTCACCGAGACGCGGCTGCCGGCCGAGCGCGCGTTGTTGCTCGGCCTGGAGATCCTCGACGGGCTCGAGGCCGCGCACAACGCGGGCATCGTCCACCGGGATATCAAGCCGGCGAACATCTTCATCACGAGCGGCGGTCACGCGAAGATTCTCGATTTCGGTCTCGCCACCGGCGGCGGGATTGCGGCCGGCGCGGACTCCGCGATCGACCAGACCGGAGTGGGCGCCGTCCTCGGCACAGCGGCATACATGGCGCCGGAGCAGGCGCGGGGCGAGGAGGTTGACCAGCGGACGGACCTGTGGGCCTTCGGCATCGTCCTCTATGAAATGCTCAGCGGGACGCGACCGATCGCCGGAATCGGCCCGAGTGCGGACGTGCCGCCCGCGTTCGCGAACGTCATTGCCAGGTGCCTCGAGCCGGATCGCGAACGGCGCTATCAACATGCCAGCGAGGTTCGCGCCGCCCTGACAAAGGTTCGGCGAGTCTCCGGCCGCCGCCGCCGCGCATGGCTGACCGCTGCCGCCATCGCGCTTCTTGTCGCAACGGGACTCGTCGCCGCAGAGATCGGCGACATCCGCCAGCGATCGAGCGGAAGCGCGCGGGGACCGCTCATCCGCTCGATTGCCGTGCTGCCGCTCGTCAATCTCACCGGCGATCCGTCGCAGGAGTACCTGACGGACGGATTGACCGACGAGCTCATCACGATGCTGGCGCGGCAGACGTCGGCGCGAGTGGTGTCGCGAAGCTCGGTCATGCGCTACAAGAACACACGGCCACCCACACGCGATGTCGCGCGCGAATTGGGCGTGGATAGCGTGCTCGAAGGTTCGGTCACGCGCGTCGGCGACCGGGTCCACATCACGGCACAACTCGTCGACGCGCCCAGCGGTACGCATCTGTGGGCGCAGAGTTACGACCGCTCATTCGATGACGCCCTTGCGCTTCCGAACGAGCTGTCCCGAACTGTCGCGCGCGAGGCCAGGCTGGGCGCGTCGGTCCTGTCGCCGCCCCGCACCGTGAATCCGGCGGCGCATGATGCGTATTTGCGTGGCCGGTTCATCTGGTTCAGCCCTGGTTCCGGTGGCCTGGAGTATTTCCAGAAGGCCGTCAGTCTTCAGCCTGACTATGCCCTGGCATGGGCCGGCTTGGCGGACGCGTATGTCACGCAGTCGGGCAGGACGTCGCCGCTGCAGGTGATGCCGCTCGCCGGGGCGGCGGCGCGAAAGGCGGTGGAACTGGACGATTCTCTGCCGGAGGCGCACCTGGCTCTTGCGGCAACGCTGTTCTATGGCGACTGGGATCTCAAGCGGGCGGAGGTCGAGTTGCTGCGAGCGCTCGAGCTGAATCCGAACTTCGCCGAAGCGCACCATCTGCACGGCTACTTGCTCACCGTCTTGGACCGGAACAGCGAGGCGATCGCCGAACAGCGGCGCTCCATGGAACTCGATCCCTTCGCGCGACCGTGGGCACTCGGGCGTGCGTACGTACAGACCCGTCAGTTCGACGCCGCGGTGCAGGAATTGCGGATGCGCGAGAACGCGCGACCCGGGACGATGACGCGGGACCTGGCCGACGCGTACTGGGGCGCGGGGATGTGGCACGAGTGGGCCGACGAAATGGCCAAGCGGTTCCGTGCTTCGAACGACGAACCCTCGGCACGGACGATCGAACGCATTTTCAAGCGCGGAGGAAAGGTTGCCGCCGCCGAGTGGCTTCTCAGCACGATCGAGACACGTGCTCGTAACCGCTACGTTTCATTCAATGAGCTCGCGCTTGCAACGGCTCGCCTGGAACGCACAGACGCGACGATGGCATATCTCGAACGCGCCTACGATGAGCACTACCCCTTTCTGATCCTGCTGAAGAGTCAGCCGCTGTTCGACTTTCTTCACCATGACGAACGGTTTCTCGCACTTCTCAGGAAGATTGGCATTCCGTTGTCAGCGTAGCTTGCACGTCATCCCGTGGTGGAGTGGATCGTCGCGCGCGAATCAGGCTCCGGCCGCTCAGGTGGCGGTGAGCTAGCGCACAGCGTCGCGCAGCTCTTCGAGCAGCGCTTCGTAATCGTTCGCTTCGAGCCGCGTGTCCGGCATCGCTGACAGCGGCGTCGTCCAGATCGGCATGCCCCAGCGCGGGTCGCCGACATACCTCGGAATAATGTGCCAGTGCAGATGCGGCACGACGTTGCCGAGCGACTCGACGTTGATGTGATCCGGTCGCGTGACGCTCACAACCGCGTTCTGTGCGGCAAACAGATCCGCGCAGAACGCCGCCCATTCCGCGGCGGTGAGCTGATCCGGCCGGGCGGCGTGGCGCAGGTCGAAGATCAGCGAGCATTGTCCGCGGTACGTCTGATTTCTGGCGAGATACAGTGACGAGACTGAGAGCGGTAGGACGAGATCCCAGAAGTCGTTTGACTCGGAACGCGGCGCGTCCATCGGGCAGCCGGCGCCGTTGACCAGCGCCTGCCAGGCTGGCTTATCCATGGGCGATGCTATCACTCTGAACCACTCGCGCGGTGGCGGCGTCCTGCTGCTGTCGTTCGCTGTCGCTGTACCCGAACTGAATGCCCACGATGATTGTATTCTTCATCGCAGCACTGACCGCGCTGACGCTGCAGGCTCCCGCCCGGCCGCGCACGCTGGCCTTCGACGTCGCCTCGATCCGTCAGAACACGTCTGGGCGCGACGCCAGCCGCATCTCGGGACCGACACCGGGACGGTTCACGATCGAAAACGTGCCGCTGCGGTTCATCGTCCTGCACGCCTACAACCTGCGGGATCACGAACTGATTGATTCGCCCGAATGGACAGAGACAACGCGGTACGACATCTCCGCAACCTATCCAGCCGGCATCACACCATCCGATGCCGAGACGCGCGTCATGCTGCAGGGACTGCTCGAGAGTCGTTTCCGCCTTTCCCTGCGTCGCGAGACGCGGGAGCTGCCTGCGTATCGACTCGTGCCGGCGCGAGCTGACGGACGACTCGGGCCACAACTGGTGAAGTCGAACGTCGACTGCGCCGCGTGGCTTGCCGAAAAGCGGCCGCCGGTCGGCATGGGTGGACCGAGCCCGGTTCCGGGGGGCCAGCGGCCAGCGTGCATGATCACCGGCAGCCGGCGCGGGTTCATCACCGGGGGCACGAGGACCATCGCCGAATTGACCGCGACGCTGCAGGCTTTCGTCGCGCGTCCAGTCGTCGATGAAACCGGTCTCGCCGGCACATTCGACGTCGATCTGATCTGGACTCCCGACGAATCTCTCGCACCCACGGCGGCGCGTCCTGACGTGGGTGTGTCACTGTTCGCCGCGCTGCAGGAACAGCTCGGGCTGAAGCTGGAGCCGGCGCGCCTTCCGTTCCCGGTGCTCGTCGTTCAGCGTATTGAGGGTCCCGTCCCCGATTGATGTGAGAACCGTCAGCCTGCTTCTCGCCGCGGCTCTCCTGTGTGCGGCCTGTTCCATCGGGAACCGTGAACCGCTCGATCTCGCAACCACGACCAGCGTTCAGAATTCCGGGCTGCTCGACGACCTGCTGCCGCATTTCACTCAGGCGACAGTGCGCGTGCACGCTGCCGGCAGTGGACGTGCCCTCGCCATGTTGTCCGACGATGTCGTCGACGTTGCGGTCAGCCACGCGCCGGAGACCGAGGCGAGAGCGCTGCGCGAGGAACCGACGTGGGCCTATCGGAAATTTGCCTACAACCACTTCGTCGTCGTCGGGCCCAAAAACGATCCCGCTGACGTCCGTCACGCGGCCGATGTCGTCGACGCATTCCGTCGCATCGCGGCGGCTCCCGTGACGTTCGTCTCGCGCGGCGACGGTTCCGGCACGCACGAGCGCGAACAGATCCTTTGGGACACCGCAGGCGTCAAGCCGCCGTCGGATCGGTTACTGACCAGCGGGCGCGGCATGGCCATTACGCTGCGACAGGCGGCAGAGCGCCAGGGGTACACGCTGTCGGACGAAGCAACGTTCTGGCAATTCGAGCAGCAATTGGATCTGACGGTGGTGTTGGAACGCGACCCGCGGCTGGTGAATACCTACGCGGTTGTCTATGCGCGACACAACGACAAGGCCGCGCGCTTCGCGCAGTGGTTGACGCGCGGCGCGGGCCGCCAGCGCGTGGGAGACTTTCGCGTGCAGGGCCGTCCAGCGTTTACGCTGTGGCCCGGCGGTTGCCCCGACGAGCAGCCACAGAATCTTCCCTGCCGCGCGGCCACCAAGTAGAACCCGCCGCCTCAGCCGTTGCAAAGCCGTAATTGCTAACGAACGGCCGTCGGTTTGCTTCACAGTCGAGCTGAAAGGACGCGCGCGCGCGCTTATACTGCGGCCACGGCATGAACACGTCTCTTGCGGAGAGTTCCCTCCAGCACACAGTCGCCTCTACAGGAATAACCGGCCTCGACTACATCTTGCGCGGTGGACTGCCGCGCGATCGTGTCTACCTGCTCGAGGGCGACCCCGGCACCGGTAAGACCACCGCCGCACTTCAGTTCTTGATGGAAGGTGTTCGCGGAGGCGAATCCTGTCTCTACGTCACACTGTCGGAAAACGCGGACGAACTCAACGCAGTGGCGGCGTCCCATGGCTGGAAGCTCGACGGGATCGACATCTTCGAGCTGACGCCGGCTGACGTGCGCATCGGACAGGACGAGCAGTACACGATCTTCGATCCGTCCGAGGTGGAGCTGTCGGACACGATTCGCTCGGTCATCGACCGCGTGAACGAGGTCAATCCGTCCCGTGTCGTCATTGACTCGCTCGCCGAGTTCAGACTCCTGGCGCGCGAACCGATTCGGTACCGCCGGCAGATCCTCGCGTTGAAACAGTTCTTCGTCGGCCGCCATTCGACGGTTCTGCTGCTCGACGACCGCTCGGGCTACCAACCCGATCTGCAGGTGCAGAGCATCTCGCACGGGGTACTGAGGCTGGAGCAGCAGTTCGGCGACTACGGCCCGGAACACCGTCGGCTCCACGTGACGAAACTCCGCGGCGTGAAATACCGCGGCGGCCATCATGACGTCCGCATCGAAACCGGTGGGGTGCGCGTGTTTCCGCGTGTCGTCGCCTCCGATCAGCCGGGTGAACCGACCCTGACCCCTGTCACGAGCGGCATTCCTGAGCTCGATGCGCTGGTCGGCGGTGGGCTGACGACGGGTACCAGCACCGTCATCCTCGGCCCGGCCGGCGTCGGCAAGACGGTTTTGGCATCGAAATACGCCGCGATGTTCGGCAAGACCGGTGGGAAATCAGCCATCTATCTGTTCGATGAGCGGAGAAGCACCTTCGTCCACCGGAGCGGAAGTCTGGGTCTCGGCCTGCAGCCGCTCATCGACAACGGCACGGCCATGGTCCGTCAACTCGACCCGGGTCAGCTCTCGGCCGGCGAGATGGGCGCCGACATCCGCCGGCGTGTCGAAGAGGATCACATACGGCTCATCCTTCTCGACAGCCTCAACGGCTACATGAACGCCATGCAGGGGGATGCTGCGCTCCTTCTGCAATTGCACGAGCTCCTGTCGTACCTCAACCAGCATGACGTGTTGACAATCATCACGATCGCCCAACACGGTCTCGTCGGCAGCGCGGTCGCCTCGCCACTCGACATCAGCTACCTTGCCGACACCGTGGTGCTGCTTCGCTACTTCGAGGCCGGCGGGGCAGTGCGCAAGGCCATCTCTGTGCTGAAGAAGCGGACCGGGCCACACGAGGATGTGATCCGCGAGTTCAAAATCGGCGGTGATCGACTCGAAGTCGGCGCGCCGCTGGCGTCGTTCCGTGGCGTGTTGACCGGCGTTCCCGAGTACATCGGCAGCGACGACCGGCTGTTCGGAGTGACCAGTGGCACCTCCGCCTGATCAGGATCGGGACGAGCGCGTCCTGATCCTGGCACCGCGCGGCAAGGACGCCGTCCTGGCACACGACACGCTCCTCGGCGTCGGCATCAGATCTCACGTCTGTGGCGACCTGCAGGCGCTCGCCGACGAAATCGCGCATGGCGCAGGCGCCCTGCTGATTGCCGAAGAAGCGATCGGGCCATCCGCGGTCCCGGTCCTCTTCGGCGCCTTGCGGGACGAACCGAGCTGGTCCGATCTGCCGATCGTCGTGCTGCTGGCGGTCTCGTCGCGCGACAAGCGTGCCCACGCGCTGCCGCATCTCGACGCGCTCCGCAACGTGACGATGCTCGACCGGCCGGTACGGATTGCTGCGCTCGTGAGCACGCTGCAGAGCGCGCTGCGCGCACGGCGGCGTCAATACGAAATCCGCGATCTGATGGCCGAACTGCAGCGGGCGCTTCAGGTACGGGACGAACTGCTCGCGTCGGTCTCGCATGAATTGCGGACGCCGCTCAACGTCATCCTCGGCTGGACCTCCACCCTGCAGCGCCGAATGGAGTCTCCCGAGCGGATTCGCGACGCGGTGACGATCGTCGAGCGGAATAGTCGCATGCTGTGGCAGCTCGTCGAAGATCTGATCGACGTTTCACGCATCGCGAGTGGCCGTGTGCAATTGCGGATGGCGGCAGTCGATGTCGGCGCGGTGGCGCGTGCCGGCGTGGAGACGCTCCTGCCCTCCGCCTATGCCAAGCATGTGGCGTTGACCTGCGCGGTGGCCGATCACGTGCCGGACGTTCGCGGCGACGAGGTCCGCCTGCAGCAGGTGATATGGAATCTGGTCTGTAACGCGTTGAAGTTCACGACCGCCGGCGGCCGCATCGACGTGAAAGTGCGTCGCGCCGGTGACAGCGTGGAAATCGTCGTCGCCGACACGGGGATCGGCATCGATCCGGGATTCCTGCCGCACGTCTTCGAGCCTTTCCGGCAAGGCACTCCGTCGAACTCCGACCCCAATCGAGGCCTCGGCCTCGGCCTCGCCATCGTTCGTCACCTTATCGAGCTGCACGGCGGCACCATCGACGCACACAGCGAAGGCGTCGGTCGAGGCTCGCGGTTCAGCGTCAGACTGCCGGCGGCGAGTGCGGACGAATCCGTGTCTTCGTCCCACTTGAGCGACGAACGTAACCGCGCCGCGGTCTGATGTCGAGTCTTAGGCGCGCGGGATGACACCGCGTCCGTCCTGGTCGTGACTTGATGTCATTTTCTGCTCGCGGTCAGAGACCCGAATCTCCGATGACTGGTCATGCACGGATTCAGAAGAAATTTGAGTTCTCGCTTGCCGTCCAGGAAAGGCGCGCTGCGTGTCGACTTTGGACATTCGATCGCTACCTGTCCGAGTGTCCAGATCTGTGCAACTGCCAGTAGATCCATAGGTTAGGCTTCATCGAAGAACCAAGCTGAGCGTGGCAGTGCCTTTGCCTCCGGCCCTCTATCTGGCACTTAAGTGCTACGGCAGAACCGGAGGACCATGCTTCTTTGGCGGATGAAATCGTCATCAGGTGAAACGGACCCTCTCGAGTGCCACCTGGTACGACGGGACATGGAGTACCGCCTCTCGATTCGCAACGGAAAGAACGTCGTCCTTCAAGAGGTCCACCGATCGCCCAGAGCCGCGTCCGAGCGCGCCGAAGATCTGCGGCGCCAGGCGATCGGCGTCAAGGAGCCGGCCGAGACCGACCCCAAACCTTCGACGCCTAGCGGTCAGAAACCGTAATCTCGATCGTTCGATCGTTGCCGCTGTTGGTTGGATCAAGCACCCGCTTGCCATCCGCACCCACATGTGTTACACACTGTCACGTGACAGCCCGTAACGCCTCGACGCATCCACTGACAGAACTGCAACAGGCCATCCTCGACTATGTGTGGGGCAAAGGACCGGTGACTGCCGAGGCGGTTCGCGAAGGACTGCAGCGGAAGCACCCGCTGAAGGATTCAAGCGTCCGCACCCTCCTGCGACGCCTGGAAGCGCGCGGCCTGCTCACACACCGGACGGAAGGCAAATCGTTCGTCTACGAAGCTGTGCTCCCGCCGCAGCAGGTTGCCGCCGGCGCCCTGCGTCAGATCATCCACCGCTTCTTTGCCGGATCCGTCGAACAGATGCTCGTCGGCATGGTCGATCAGAAGGTGCTGTCGGCCGCCGACCTGGAACGCCTCGCGCGCAAAGTGAGGAGCCGGAAATGACCACCGCGCTGTTATCCGCCGCTGCCGACGTTGCAATGCGGACCGCACTGCTTGCGATCGCGATGGCGCTGATCCTGACGTTGTTCCGGGTTCGCGCCAGCAGCACGCGTCACGCGGCCTGGACGGCGTTGCTCTTCGCCATGCTGGCGATGCCCATCCTGTCCCGCGTCGCCCCGTCGATTCCGGTGACGGTTCCCCGGCCGGTTGCGGTACGCATCCCGGAGCAGACGGAACGACGTGATGTGGCGCCCTTGCCACGAGCGTCGTCAGTGCCGCCGACGGTTCCGACAGTCGCATCGCCTGTCGAAACCATCGCTCCACCGGTGACCTCGTCACGCGCCAGCGCATCACGTCCCGTTCCGTGGCGGACCATCGCCGCGGCGGTGTATCTCGCCGGCGCCGCGTTGTTTCTGATACGCCTGCTTATGGGCGTGTTCCACCTCGCGCGCATCGGCCGGAACAGTCGGGCGGTGTCGGCGGATCTATTCGAATCTTCGTCAGTCGCGACTCCGGTGACGATCGGCCTTCTGCGTCCGCGCGTGGTGCTGCCCGTCGGCTGGCGAGACTGGCCTGCCGACATGCTGGCCGCCGTGGTCGCACACGAGCGCGCCCACGTGTCGCGGCGTGATCCGCTGATTGCGTTCCTGGCGCGACTGAACTGCGCGCTGTACTGGTTCCATCCTGTGGCGTGGTGGCTCGATCGGCAGCTGGCCGTCACCGCCGAACACGTCTGCGACGACCGAGCGGTCACGCAAGTCACACGTCGTCAGTACGCCGAAACACTCCTCGAAATCGCCGCCAGCGCGCGCCGGAATCAGGGACGTCTGGTCTGGCAGGGAGTGGGCGTTGACGGCGACGGACAGCTCGGGCAACGCATCGATCGCGTGTTGACCACGGCCACGTTGCCGGGGTTGTCGCGCACGCGCCGGGGGCTCGTCTGCGCGTCGTGTGCAGTCCTCATTGCGGCGGCGATCGCCTGCAGACAGGAAATCAAGGCTGAACCGCTGCGCGAGGACCCGCAAGTGGCGGCGGACATCAAGGTACGGGAGCAAGAGTCCCGCGAACGTTGGGCGCTGACCAAGGAAGTAGACGCCATGACGCGGGATCAGGCGGCCGACCTGGAACGGGTCCTCGCCCAGAACCCTGAGGACACGGCCATCCGCGAAAAGCTCCTGCTGTTTTACGGAAAGAACAGAGCTGCAGAGGACTGGAGATACAACGCGCTGGCGCGTCGGCCTCACGCCTTGTGGCTCATCGAGCACCACCCCGAGAGCGAGCTGGTGACGCGCGCGCGCGTGTCGCAGCGCGAAGATCCCGACGGCTATGCGCAGGCGCGAAAACTGTGGCTGGCAACGATTGCGCGGCCGGACGTGAGCCCCATGGTTCTGACTCGCGCGGCGACGTTCTTCGAAGCATCGGAGAAACCTATTGCCGAGCAGATCCTGCTGCGTGGCATCTCGAAGCAGCCGGACGGCCCGCAGCCAAGGCCGGCCGACGAACGCAGTTGGCGGGGCCAACTCGGCGTCATGTATGCCTACGCGATCATCGGCGCCCGCGGTGATGATCCCAGTCTGAAATGGGCGCGCGAGCGGCTCGAACAGTCAACGGACGCGCGCGTCCTCTACGCGGCTGGTTATGACCTGTCGTGGCGGCCGGCCGACGAGGGGATGAAGCAGTTCGGCAAGCAACTCCTCGAGCGCGCGAGCCAGCTCGATCCGCAGATCGCCCAACAGGTCCGCACGTTGTCCTACCAGCGCGATGTTGTGAATGCGTCAGGCGCCTTCGGCGGCAGGCCTCGGCAAGAATGGCCGGCGCTGTTGCAGAAGTCCACTGGCGTTGAGAAGCTGCGTCAGCTGACGGCGCTCGCCGAATCCGAATACATGTCCGGCGAATACTTCGACTGGGTCTCGCGACAGCCGGAGAACGTGCGTCGCACCGTCTACCGCGACCTGCCGCTGACCGCAGGCCAAGAGAAGCAGAAAGCTGCAGAGATGTTGGCGCGTTCGAAAACGTATGCGCGCGAAGCGATCGACCTCGCCGAATCGCTGGACGGTGCGACGAAATATCCCGACTTCCTGTTCCGCGCGCACATCGCCTACGGTCTGCACAGATTGCGGGAGGGAAATCGCGACGAAGCGGTCGAGCAGCTCCTGGCGGCCTCTAGACTGACGCTGCCGCCGGTGATCAACGACCAGGAGCGGTTCACCGGTGGGGCTTCACAGCTGGAATATCGCCTCGTCAACTATCTGCTGAAGAATGGCGAGCGTAAGGGAGTTGTCGAGTATCTCGAGCGGAGTGCTCCGCATCACAGCGATCCTCGACGCGGGGAGATGCTCAAGTCCGCCGCCGCGATCCGTGAGGGTCGGATGCCCGAGCACTATCAACGGCTGGTGGCTTCAGGCAGCCTTTGAGGCCTAAGGGTTAAGGCCTAAGGCCTAAGTAAAGGACGAAGCCCTGGTGGAAGGCCCAAGGCGTCCCCTTGGGCCTTGGGCCTTTGGCCTTCGAGCAGCTAGATCGCGTCGTTCTTCTTTTGCCGTTCCCGTCCGGCCTGGTTCTCGCGTTCGCCCTTTTCTTCCAGGCTTTCGTCGCCCGTCAACTCCCCGAGCACATCCTTCGTTGCACCCTTGGCGCGCTGGCCCGTGGCCGATACTTCCTCACCAATGCCTTCGTCGTGACGTGGACGGGCCGAATCATCCGGGTTGTCGCGGTCGTCGAACTGGTTCATGACTGTCTCCTCCAGCAGAGCAAACGGCACGGACGAGGTATCCGCGTTGCCTTGCCGGTAAGAAGACAGCAACTTTGAGGCCTGCTCGACTTGTGCTCTCAAGGAACGATGACCGTGCTCGACGTCTGCTTATCCGGCCCATGCTGCCAAGAGGACTTGCTGACGGAATCGATTACGCAGGTGAACGTGGAACCACTCGGCGCCACCGAAGCATTCGAATAATCCTGCGCCGTCCCGGTCGCATCCGATGTCACGCTGAATGAGTCGGTCGCCGCACCTGTCCAATGGCCGCCGACGGTTGCTCCGGACACAGGCAGGCCAGACGCGTCGTAGACGAACACGTCGCACCGTCCCTGAGTACGCGAGTTCCCTTTCCTGACCAGCGCTGTGTCGATGCGTTCCACGTGGAGGACCTGCGACCCGCCGTTCAGCACGGTGATTGTGACGGTCGCCGACGATTGCTGAGGCACCTGATCGGTTGCGACGACCGTGATCTGATGCGTCCCGTTCGCGAGCGAGGCGGTGTTCACCTGCGCCTCCCAGCCGTTCGCTGTGGTCTGGCTCGCCGACATCGGAATGGTCGCCGGACCGTCGATGCCATAGCGAACGCCGGTGACGCCGTGGTCGTCGGCGGCTATCGCAGAGATGGTGAAGGAACCTGAAACCGTGGCGCCGTTTGCCGGCGCGGCGATCGAAACCTGCGGCGGCAGATCCGCCGGCGGCCGTCCACTGCCTCCCGAAGCGAGAAACAGCAGGGTCATCGTCCGCAGGAACGTCGCCTGCTGATTGATGGTCGGCTCGCTGTAAAACCAGTCACCGGTGTCGGTGTAGTCGGGACGCCCGTTGGCGTTCATGTCCGTGGCACCCGGCACGACGACTCCCTCAATCGGATGCTTCGCCGTCGCGCGCCAGTGCGGCAGGCGCGTGTACTCGGTCACGCGCTCACTCGCGAGCCACGATTCGCCAAACGGGTTGCGGCCGAAGATCCAGGCCATCTGATTGACGGCGTAGTCGTAATACTTCCGCTCGCCGGTCTTCCCGTACACCCACAGCGCGTCGCCGGCACTCGACGCGGAATTGTCGTTCTGACCGAAGTTGCCGTAAATCCACTCGTCGTTCAGACGATAGGCGTTGCGCTGCTGATTCTGGACGCCCCAGCTCCACCGCGCCGCCATCTGCGAGACGATGCGCGACTTGTCGGCGGCAACGGCGAGGTCGTAGTAGCGCATCAAGGCGTACGACGGCTGAACGTCCCAGGCGCTCGGGTTGGCCCAGTCGCCCGCATCCAGATGCGCCTTCACATGCGTTGAGCCATAGGCGAGGTACTGCGGATCGGCAGCGCCGAGCATCGCCGTCTCGGTGCGATGCAGTTCCAGCGCACCGAGCGTCAGGCCCATCTCGATGTCGCCGAAGTAGAGCCCGCCACCGTAGACCTTCGGCTTCACCCGGGTCTGGTGCGTGGACGCCCATGCCCATGCACGCTGCGCCGCGTCCAGATAACGCTGGTCGTTGAAGAGACGGGCGCCAACCGCCCATGCATAGGCCGCCTTGGCGGTGATGTCGGCGTACCGATCCGTGTCGAGCGGACGATCGTCGCTGGTGCTGCTGCGGCCGTCGGTTTCGCGGTCCGGACGTCCGTCGAACAGCGCGTTGTAGCCGTTGAAGACGCGCTCGTAGACGGAACCGTCGGTGTGCTGCATCTTCAGCATCCAGTCGAGCGCCGGCGGCACGACGTCGCGGATGTCGGAGGCGCCGTTGCGATCGTCGTCCACGGCAGCCCAGTACGACTGGTGCTCCTCGAGCGTCAGCAGCAGGACATACGCCGCCCACGGCGTGTTGCCCATGTACTTGTTGTAATCACCCGCGTCCGACCAGCCGCCGATGACATCGAGCCGCCCGTTCGGCAGCGCGAGATAGTCCTGTTGAATCAGCTGCGCGTCGCCGCCGCCTTTGTCCTTGCGCGTCGCCTGCCGTGCATCGTCGAGGTGGTCGGCAGCGTGGCCGCCGACGAAACCGTCGAGCGACATCCAGCTGTATGGAACACCAGACATCTGGATCCGGAAGAACTCCAACGGGCGCAAACGCGCGACGTCGTAGGCGTCGGCCGCGACGGTAAACGGGGCAGACGACATGCCGTTGCTTTCGATGCGATAGCGACCTGGCGCCAACGCGGCCGCGGAGAAGTCGAGCAGATACGTGTCGCCGGCAGTATCGTTTGCGATCCAGCCGCCCGCGTAACGAACGATCGTTCCTGCGTAGACGGGCGCACCGCTGTCGGTGAGCACCTGAAACGACGGATCCACCTGCGCACCTGCGGCGACAGCGAGAACGGCGCTCATCGGATCGGCGGGTGCGTAACCCAGTTGCGAGTTGTAGATGACACCCGCCGCGCGCGTGTGCAGTTGCGTGCACAGCGCACACGCGACGATCAGCGCGATTCGCGGGAGCGTACTCATATGAATGGGACGATGGGGTGGGAGCATCGCGGTCCTCTCGTGGCGAGCCTGCCACGCCGAAGCACACAAGCGCGCAGGCGCGCGGCGCGGGAGCAGGATCGATGCCACAGGAGGTGACGGAGAACCACGCAATAGGTGAGGGAAACGTGCTGGCAGGCAGGTGCCCGCAGCCGTTGTCACTCCGGCTGCCGACATTGGTCTTCGCGATGGGACGTCAGCAGTTGAACGCCGCGCGCCCCGCGTCAGTGGACGGTGTGCTCGGGCGCTGGATCGCGCACGAACGCGATCATCATTCCGCCACGAACGGGGACCGGCTGCAGTGTGATTTGACGACTCCTGCCGCGTGTGCCGACGACCGTCCACCCGGACGCCATACCGACACTCGCTCCCATCATCACGTCGCTGAGAAAGTGCCGATCGTCCACGAGCCGCGACGTGGCAACGTAAGTCGCGCCCACCAGCGCCGGCCACGAGGCGCGATAGCCGAAGTGCCTTTCGACTACTGACGCGGCCGCAAACGCCGATGCGGCATGTCCCGATGGGAACGAACAGCACTCACCCGTCGGTCGGTCCCGGCGAACCGAGTACTTCATGCCGTGAACGAGCGACTGCGAGATGATCTGCGCTCGAATCAGGTCGAAACCGATCTCCGAGTACTTGTTGGTCTTGGACTCGCCCGTTGTCGGCGCGACGACGTATCGCCCCACGGTCCACAACCCGACGGCGGTTCCGACCTGGACGTACCACGTGCCGACCCATTGACCGAGACTGAAAAAATGGTCGACGGCGTGGTTGCCGACAATGTGCGACTCGACGTAGTCGTCGGCGGGATGCGTCGCCAGCGCGGCGGCGGCACCAAACCCGAGAATCGTCCACGTTGATTTGCGTTTCGGAAACGCCACGAAGTCGGAGGCGGAGTCTTTCAGCAGTGTCGCCCAGCCGGTTCGCGCGTGATCAGGCGCTTCGTTCTTCGCCGGCTCGGGCGGTGTGGAAGGAGCCTGTTGCTCGACTGCCGGCGTCTGCCCGGACTGACTGTCGTTCGTTGTCGTTTGCGTCGTCTGTGCGGCTGCCGGCGCTGCTGCGAGCGTCGTCGCCACCAGGAGAGCGAGGATGGCCTTCATCGTGGGACCTCGACAAAAGACGTCACAACTGTATTGCACGAATGATACCGGTGGCCAGCTCAGCTTCTTCTGTCTCGCCTTCAGGCTCCCTGCTCGCTAGCATGCCCTTATGCCCGATACGGTCTCCGGGGCCGCAACCGCATTCTTTCTCTACGACGTGGGCGACGAGATCGAGCTCGCCCACGTCCGTACCCTGATTGCCACCACCGCGCCCGCGGCGCTGACGACGAAGGTCACGGCTTCATCGGTCACGCGGCCACGCGCGACCTTCCTGCTCGAGGACTACCTGGTCTTGCGACCGATCTGGTCATCCCCACCTGGAACGCCGCGTTGATCTATGACACCGAGGCAGGCGCCCAGGAAACGCTGGAGTTGCTGGAATACGCGAACTCACAACTGCTGCAGTTCCGCTATTACGACCAGCGGCTCGACACCGAGCTCCAGCGTATTTTTGCGCAGCTGCAGGCGCATGGGTGGGGGCGTCCATGGCTCGGCCGCCGCTACACGCGCGCCGCGCACCACGTTCATTCGCTCTTCATCGACGTGAACGAGCTGACCGACTTCGATCGATGGAAGGAGAACGTCCGCGAGAAGCTGCAGACGCTCGACGACATCTATCGCTTCGCCGTCGAGCAGACGGCAATGACTCGCGGCGAGTTTCTCGAGATCACGATCGTGCTCATTCTGGTGCTGGACCTCGTGCTGTTCTTCGCCGGGATCATGCGATGAGCACGCATTACGGCGCGTGCTGCGGTCTGAACACGACGCCGGCGCGCTCGCGCGCAACGGCGGCAGTCCGCCGTGCGTCCTCCTGCAGGTGGTGCTGAACCCGGAACGGTGATTCACTGGGAGGTGGCACGCGACGTTCATACGTACCGTCCCACCGCAGCCATCTCGCCTTGACCGTATCGCAGAACATCATGCGCAGGGTGTGGAGAACGCGCGCACGGCTCGCGGGCGCCTCGACCGGGAACATCAGCTCGATGCGACGGTCGAGATTGCGCGTCATCCAGTCCGCGCTCGCGAGATACACCTCGTCGTCACCGCCGTTGAGAAAGTAGTAGATGCGCGAATGCTCCAGAAACCGGTCGACGATTGAGACCACGTCGATGTTGTCGCTGAGACCCGGCAGGCCCGGCACCAGCGTGCAAATGCCCCGCACGTTCAGGCGGACGCGCACACCGGCGCGTGAGGCGGCATACAGTGCCTCGATGATTTCGACGTCCGCCAGCGAATTCATCTTCGCCATGATCTCGGCGGGTTGCCCGGACTCGGCACGGCGGCGCTCACGACCGATCAACTTGAGAAAGCGGCGGCGCAGGTCCGTCGGCGCCATGACGAGTTTCCTGAGGCGGGGCGGGTCGGAATAGCCGGTCAGCGCGGTGAAGAACGCCGTCGCGTCTTCGACAAACGGCTGTGACGACGTCATCAGTCCGAAGTCGGTGTACACCCGCGCGGTGTGCTCGTTGTAGTTGCCGGTACCAAGATGTAGATAGCGGTGAATGCCGTCCGCGCGGCGACGGACGATCAGGCAGATTTTTGCGTGTGTCTTGTATCCCCGGATGCCGTAGATGACGTGCGCCCCGGCCTCTTCCAGGGCACGCGCCCAGCGGATGTTCCGTTCCTCGTCGAATCGCGCGGTCAGCTCGACGAGCACGGTGACCTGTTTCTGCCGCTCGGCCGCGCGCTGCAGGGCCGCAATCAGCTCCGAGCCGGCGTTGGTCCGGTAGAGCGTCTGTTTGATGGCGAGGACGTCCGGGTCATCGGCCGCCTGCGACACCAATGACACAACCGGGTCGTAGCAGTCGTACGGATGGTGCAGCAACACGTCGTGGTAGTCGATCAGCCGGAACATGTCTGCCTGATCGCTGTCGGTGACTGTGTCCACAGACTGGAAGGGCGGATCGCGCAACTGTTCGAAGCCGGGCAGATCGACGAGCCCCATGAGCACACGCAGATCGACCGGTCCATCGATCAGGTAGACCTCGTCCGCACCGACCTCGAACTGCTGCTGCAGCAGCAACACGAGATCCGAGGACGCGGCCGCCTCGATTTCCAACCGCACGACGTCGCTGCTGCGCCGGCGGCGCAACTCGTGTTCGACCAGCTGCAGCTGCGTCCGTCCACCTTCGTCGTCAACTTCGAGTTGGGCATCGCGGGCGATACGGACAAGAGCAGCCTCGAGGATTCGCTGGCCCGGAAAGAGCTGCGACAGATGTGCCCGGATGATGTCCTCGAGCAGCACGAACGCGAAGCGCAGGTCGGCAGAGACCGACACGAGCCGCGGCAGTGCCCCGGGTACCTGTACGATGGCGAGGCGAGCCTCCGTCTCGCCCGGTAAGGGTTCCAGCCGGACGGCGAGGTAGAGGCTCAGCGACGCGAGCAGGGGAAACGGGCGCGACACATCGATCGCGAAAGGCGTCAGCACCGGCAGCAAATCGTTCGTAAAGAAGGCGCTCAGCCCGACACGGCGCCCGGTGTCCACGGCGTCCCACGCCAGCAGGCGAATGCCGTTCTCAGCCAAAGCTGGCAGAAGCTCCGTTCGCGTCAGCTGGTACAGGTTGGCCGAGAGTGCGTGGGCCCTGACCGTGATTGCTTCGAGCTGTCGGGCGGGCGCGAGTCCCGAGGCGTCGGGCGCGGCGTTGTTCTCGGCGACCGCCTCCTGCAGCCCGGCGACCCGCACCATGAAGAACTCGTCGAGATTCGAGGCGGCAATCGCCGTGAATTTCACGCGTTCGAGAAGCGGCGTCGATTGATCGGCGGCCTCTTCCAGCACGCGCTCGTCGAACGCCAGCCAGGAGAGCTCGCGGTTCGTGAACCTGTTCGTCGGCAGCTGATCGGTCGTCATGGCTGCCCGCCGTGCGGTCGAATGACCACCTGCCTGCCGAAGGTGTCCGCGAGCATGTCGGCCCGCGCCGTCGCCGCCATCTGTTCCATCGTCGCCTCGTCCGTCGCGTCGTACTCGATGATCCACGTGCCTTCGCCGGCGACGACCCGGACGTTCCGCACCTTCTGCAGATGCTCCGCATCCAGGGCGTTGGCCACGCGCAGCAGGGCGGCTAGCTTGTTGACAATCAGACGCTCCTGACGATCGAGCGCAGCGTACGGCAGATGGCTGCGCTGCGGAAAGCCGCGGCGGTGGTAGCGCGCAATGTTGGCGATCAGGGCGGTCTCGTCATCCGACAGACCAAAGATCTGACAGGCGGCCAGGAGGTACTGCGAGTGCTTGTGATGGGCGCGCAGGCTGACGTAAATGCCGATGTCATGCAACAGAGCCGCAACCTGGAGGAGCAGCCGCTCGCGATCGCCGAGGCCATGTTCGGCGGCGAGCTCGTCGAACAGTCGCGCCGCCAGGTGCGCAACGTGATGGCCGTGCGCGGCATCGAAACGATATTTCTGACCGACTGCCGTCGCGCTCGCCAGCACCTGCGCTTCGAAGTCATCGGCATTGAGGCGGCCGCCGGCCGCGATGTCGAGCAGCACACCCATCCGCAGCGACGCTTCCGACACGCTCAATCGCTGCGCCGCTGTCTCGCCAAGCAGCGTGCGATAGACCAGCAACGCCGGCCCGAGCGTGTCTGCTTCGCCTGGATGCAGGCGGAACCGTTCGACGAGCCGATCCTCGTCGAGCACGGCGATCTCGTCGCAGAACTGCAGGAACGCGTCGCGCGAGAGCGCCGACTCGCCTACCTCCGCCAGCTGCGAGGCCGCGAACCGGACGTCGCCGCCCATCGCGATCACGTCGGTAACGCTCGGCAGCGGGATCTCGAGCCGGATTTCGTCCACGACGTTCGCAATCTGCCGCTTGAGGAGCACCAGCTGCAGATCGTGCGAATGCTTCCACAATTGCAGTTGCTGTCGGAGGCGGATGGCGCCCAGCGCATAGACGCCGGAGCGGATCGGCTGACCGCGGCGGATGAGCGTGAGACTGGTGCTGCCGCCGCCGACCTCTGCCAGCAGCGTCCATTCACCGTCCAGCGCATCGGCGTGCGAGGCGGCATCGCGGACCGCCAGAAACGAAAGGCGGCTTTCCTCGGCTTCGTTGATGATGTCGAACCCGATCCCCGTCCGGTTCCGGATACGGTCGAGAAAGGCATCGGCATTGCGCGCCTCCCGCACGGCGCTGGTCGCGACAGCGCGAATCTGGGTCGCGCCGTACGCGTCGATGACCTCGCGGAACCCGTCGAGTGCCGACAGCGCCGCGTCGGCCGTCCGGGCCCGGATCGTCCCTCCCGCGAACGTATCGCGACCCAGCGGTACGGCGCGCGAAGCCTCTTCAGCAATGCGGATCGCACCGTCGGCGCTGATTTCCGCCACCACCAGCCGGATCGCGCTTGCGCCCATATCAAGCACAGCGGTCAGCTGCGGTTCGCGCAAGTGAGTCATCGAGAAGAAGGCATCGTACCAGCCCCGCGCGTCCCATTGCGTAACGCCCGTGTAACGGTGGCCGCGAGATGTAACGGCGCCGCTCAACCGGATCGTCGTTTGCAATTTCGTGACTTCAAATCCTGGTGAGTTGACGACGATGGCCACATACACACCCCTCCAACTTCTCGACCGCCACCTCGGCCACGTACTCGAGCATCTCGGCGACGCCTTCGACGGCGATGTGGAAGGCGTGCATCAGGCGCGAATCGCCACGCGGCGGCTGCGGGAAGTCGTCCCGCTGATCGATCACGGCCAGGTGGAGCAGGTAGCCGATACGCTGCGGGCTGCGGGTCGTCACCTCGGCAAGGTCCGCGAACTCGACGTCATGAGCGACTTGCTGCGCTCGATGAGCGATCGACTGCCTGGCATTGCGGCTTTCGAGCTGCACGAGCTGAGACAGACAGTGCGGCATCGACTGTCTGACGCGCGGCGTGACATGGTCAAGGGGTTGGAGAGCCTTGACCTCCGGGCCCTCAGCGACGTGTTCGCCGATCGGAAATCGAGGTTGTGGAGATGGCTTCCTCACACCGGCAGGGGAAGATGGGTAGATTCGATCTGGACTCGCATTCTGGATCGGTGTGACGGTGCCGTTGATGCGACGCAGCGGGCGCCGGCCGTCTATTTTCCCCAGCGATCGCATCGCGCGCGGATTGCGGTCAAGAAGCTGCGCTATGCACTCGAGGTCGCAGCTGATACGGACGTTTGGCGACACAAGCGAATACTCAAGGATCTGCGGAGACTCCAAGGTATTCTTGGCGAAATTCATGACCGGCAGCTGCTCGCCGATCTCGTCGACGCGTCGCTCGCGAATGGACAGAAGCCTTCGCCTGGCAAAACGTTGATCAAGGAGTTCGTCGAGGGTGAGATCAACGTCCGGCACGAGAAGTACGGGAGACGACGGGAGTGGATCTTCCTGATCGCCGACGCCTGCAGGCGTGCCGAGGCGCGGCGCCGATGGTGGCCGCCGTCCCGAAGGCCGGAGCTCTCGACACATCGACGTGACGAAGCCGTTGCAGCATTGCGACCTACCGGCACCTAGCGGTGCGATTGCACACGAGACGGCGTCGCGCGACCGTCAATGAGCAGCGCTCTACCAGGAAGTGATTCTCGTCACCTCGATCTTCCCGCTCGCAGGAATCATGACGATGTCGAGCGGCAGACTGACCGAGCCGGACGGAATGCCGAATTGATTTCCGAGAGCGACAGTCAGACGCGCTGCCGCCGTGAACATCGCGGACGCCGAACCGGTCGATACACCTGCACAACTACCGTTCATCAGCGCCGTGAGTCTGGTGACATCCGGCTGCTGCCGTTCGCGCGACGGAATGCGCGCGTCGGTACGGGCGCGCAGAGCCTCCGCCACCACTTCCTGGCCGTGGAAGCGAACGCCACACTGTGTGAATGACAGTCGCGTGAGATCGCGGACCTGCGTTTCCCATTTGGTCGTTTTGACGTCGGTCGCCACGCCGAGCCCGACGACCACACTCGACGGCCCACGCTCGTCGTAGCCCGACACCGCCACCCTGGCGATCACCGGGCGCGACGCATACGTACGGACAACTTCGGCGGCAGGCACCTGCGCCAGGAACTCTTCGAGCGCGTAGCGCAAGGTGTCCGCGATGGCAATGGCCTGATCGCGCAAGCGCGCGGGCGCCGGCTCTTTGTCGACCTGCATACACCACTGCTGAAAACGGTCGTAGAGCGCCGCAGTGGTTTTCGTTTCCAGATCCTGCAGGTAGTAGACGCCCTGCAACGTGGCCACGGCTCGCGGGCCGGTGACGCAGTACTTCTGGCGCGCGGACAGCTGCCCGGCGCGATTGCTGATCGAGGTGTCGGCACCAACGACGATACCGTCCGGTGTAATGAAGACGCCGATCAACGTCGCCAGCAGGGCGGCCAGACTACCCATCTCTCTCGGGAGATTCTTGATCGGGCGCGTAATCGAAGGCTACGGTCGAGCTTTAAAGTGATCGAGTCTGTCTATGCTATTGACCGTGCCTGATCGCACTCAGTGTCCCCGTTGTCAAAAGACCGGACTGGTTCGTCGCGAGAATGTGCTGCGCGGCGACCGTTGGGAGCAGCACTTCTACTGCGGCGCGTGCAACTACTCCTGGCGCGTGACGGATGGCGAGCTCGCGGCCGATTACCGATCGCCGCCCCCGCGCCCTCCCGCTGACGACTGATTCGATCCGCGCCTCTGTCACCGGGACCGAGAGTGTCAGGAATTTTGTGTGTGGGGCATAGCATGAGGAGGAGCTATGCCGCGACGACGCAAAGACCCGGACGACCCGGCATTGAAGCCGGTGGCGTCCGAGATCCTGGACGAGTTCGTCC
>Ga0111539_10001764_pt1 | contig 28733 bp, 28 predicted proteins | sample RhiMethybrSRZTD1_FD_79667 | JGI IMG/M metagenome (GOLD analysis project Ga0111539, IMG submission 79667) | Populus rhizosphere microbial communities from Tennessee, USA - Rhizosphere MetaG P. TD hybrid SRZTD1 (version 2) (version 2) | ecosystem: Host-associated > Plants > Roots > Rhizosphere >...
AGCATGGCGTCGCGCGGGGCGCCTCGGATGCCCTTCCCCACGCGATCGAACACGCGGACCGCAAAGACATGGCCCCATGTCTGCGCCACGGCAATCAGTGGCCGCACCGCCGAGGAGATGGCGTAGCCGATGAGCACCAGCGGGCGCTTGGATGGGGATCGATCAGCGAGTCGTCCCGCCAGGATCTTGAGCGCGCTGTTGGTCGCTTCCGCGGCGCCTTCGATGATTCCTAGCGACACGGCGCCGGCGCCGAGCACCTGGGTCAAGAAGAATGGGAGCAACGGGTAAATCGCCTCGGTCGCAGCGTCGGTTGCTAGGCTCACCCAACCGAGCAGCCAGACTGGTCGCGAGAGACCAAGGAGACTCGAGCGGGGTTTCTGCACCAGGCGATTCTGGCATACGGTTCGGCTTCCGACAGGCCTCGGTTCTGGTTGGTACAATGGACCCATGCCGAGTCTCGCGGATGTCCTCGCGCGCGAGACGCGAGAGGGCGAGCTCTACGACACTCTTCCCGATGGCCGCCTCCGCTGCTACGCGTGCGGACACTGCTGCCCGCTTCCCGAGGGCGCTGTTGGCGTCTGCAAAGTGCGCTTCAACGAGGGCGGTCGCCTCAAGGTGCCATGGGGCTATGTCGGCGGCGTCCAATGCGATCCGATTGAGAAGAAACCGTTCTTTCACGCCTACCCAGGCGCGCTGGCGTACAGCTTCGGCATGCTGGGGTGCGATCTGCACTGCGGCTACTGCCAGAACTGGGTGACCTCCCAGGCGCTGCGCGATCCCGCGGCGGTGTCGCCGCCTCTCGCCGCGAGTCCCGAAGGCCTGGTCCGCGACGCTCTGCGCTTGCGCGCGCGAGTGATGGTGAGCACCTACAACGAGCCGCTCATTACCAGCGAGTGGGCCGTTGCGGTCTTCAGGGAAGCGAAAGCGGCCGGACTCGTCACCGCATACGTGTCAAACGGGAACGGCACGCCCGAAGTCCTCGAGTACCTGCGACCGTGGGTCGATCTGTACAAGGTTGACCTCAAGAGCTTCGACGATCGTCACTACCGGCAGCTCGGTGGTCGCTTGCAGCCAATCCTCGACACGATTCAACGACTGCACGTGATGGGCTTCTGGCTCGAGATCGTGACCCTGCTGATCCCTGGCTTCAACGATTCCGTCGACGAGCTCACACGCCTCACATCGTTCGTTGCCGGCGTCTCCCCCGACATTCCGTGGCACGTGACGGCGTTCCATCAGGACTACCGGATGACCGAGCCCGGGAACACCACCGCCGGCATGCTCGTGACTGCGGCTGCCATCGGTCGAGCCGCCGGCCTCCGCCACGTCTATGCCGGAAATCTGCCTGGCCTCGTCGGCGATCTCGAGGACACGCACTGCTCGGCCTGCCGCGAGACACTGATTGCCCGACGGGGCTACGCCATTCGCGAGTACCGCCTCACCGCCGACGGGCGATGCCCTGGCTGCGCCGCCTCCGTCCCCGGGCGCTGGAACGAACAGTTTGCCGGCCAAATCGCGTCTCGGCCGTTTGCGAGCGGATCGACGTACAATTTGCAGGTGCGAATTGGCAATCAGGAATCGGGACGCTAACGTGCTCGATCTCCTCAATCGTCCGCTGCGCAACCTTCGGTTGTCGGTCACCGATCGGTGCAACCTGCGCTGCCAGTACTGCATGCCGGAGAAGGACTATGTCTGGCTGCCGCGCGAGGACCTGCTGCATTTCGAGGAGATCAGCGCACTCGTTGACGTCTTCGTCGGGCTTGGCGTCGACCGGCTGCGCCTCACCGGCGGCGAGCCGCTGCTCCGCCGCGATCTGGCGGCCCTCGTCCGGATGCTCTCGGCGAAGCCGGGTCTGACCGACCTCGCGCTCACGACCAACGGCATTCTCCTCGCCGAGCAGGTCGACGATCTCAAGGCCGCGGGCCTCCGTCGCCTCACCGTCAGCCTCGACACGCTTCACCCCGATCGATTCGTTGCGCTCACCCGCTTCGACGAGCTTGCCCGCGTCAAGGAAGGCATCGCCGCGGCGCATAAAGTGTTCTCGACTCTCAAGATCGACGCGGTGGTGATTCGAGGCGTCAACGACGATGAACTGGTGCAGTTGGTGGAGTACGGCAAGACCGTCAACGCTGAGGTTCGCTTCATCGAATATATGGACGTCGGAGGGGCGACGCAGTGGGATCCCGCCCGCGTGGTCTCACGTCGAGAGATGCTCGAGCATCTCTCGCGGCACTATGGGCCGATCACGCCGGTCATTGAACCAAGCGACGCGGCAAAGTCAGCCCCCGCTGATCGCTTCGTGCTGCCCGACGGCGTGAGCTTCGGGATCATCTCGTCGACGACGGAGCCGTTCTGCAAGAGCTGCGATCGCAGCCGGCTCACCGCCGACGGGATGTGGTTCCTCTGCTTGTATGCGGCACGCGGGATCGATCTCCGCGGCGCGGTGCGTCGGGGTGCCACGGTCGACGAACTCGTGGAGCTCATCAGTGCCGGCTGGCGCGTGCGTGACGACCGCGGCGCTGAGGCCCGTCTCGGCCTCGGCGACCGCCGCGGCTTCGTCCCGATCAAGGAACTGCGCCAGGACCCTCATCTGGAGATGCACACGAGAGGTGGATAGAAAAGCGTTCGGCCGACAGCTGATAGCCGAGAGCTGAGGCTAGCCCACCCTCCGACACACGTACGTGTAGCTGCACCACCGTGGACCCGCGGCATTGTCGTCGATCGCGCGAAGCACTTGCCCGCCTGCGGCACGCACCGCCTCCTCAACCTGCGGTCGCGGAACCGTGTGCATCTCGAACGGATCCGTCCTCGCGCCCTGGCGTCGTCGACCAGGCATCCAGTCGAAGGTGAAGAATCCCGAGCGACGACTGCCAGGGTTCGGTAACACCGGAGCGCTCTCGGCTGATCCTCCGGGCGCGGACGGCGCATCCGACACTGCTGCGGCTTCCCTGACCGTGACCGTCCACCGCCCGGTCGGCGATCCCTTCTTCGCAAACCAGCACACGAGCTCCTGCACGAGATCCAGTTCGACCTGGTACTCTCCGGGTTCGGCGGGCGCTTGCACCTTGATCGGAATCAGCGCGCTTTCGCCTGGGGCGATCGTTTTCGGCAATCGCGCTCTTCCGTCGTCCTGAATCGCCATCCTGCCGTCCGGGCGCAGCCAGTGATTCGCCAGGCAGATGTGTCGGCCGGCCGGAATGTCGTGCCGCCAGGCGATCGGACTGTTGTTCGTCACGACGACGTCGAGCGTTGTGAACTGGGAGGCCGCGAGCGAAGCCGGCGCGGTGGGAATCGCGATCGCCGCGACGAAGGCTGATTCAGGCAGGGCGTGCGCGGCGGATATGACGTCCTCCGAAAGCGTGTTCGATGGGATTTGAAACACGACGAGGCCGCCCGGCTTGCAGACGCGGAAGAACTCCGCAATGTACCGCACGGAAATCTCGGGTGCCATGTGCTGGAGAACGAGACAGGAGTGAACCAGGTCGAATGTCTGGTCGGGAAACTGGCGCAAATCCGGACGCCGGTTGACGACGAACTCACATTGGCGTTCGGCTGCGTGGTAGCGCCGGGCCAGATCAATCATCGAGGGCGCGATATCCACCCCAACAGTCCGCGCGAAGGATTTCGACAACGGGACCGTCAGCCGGCCGACGCCGCAACCAAAGTCCAGGCACGCGCCTCGAGTGAATGACACCCGTAGATCGTCCAACGACCGTAAGAGGCTCGCGATATGGGCGCGCCCCGACGAGAAGAACTCGTCGGCGTCCCACTTGGCGCCGTGTTTGGCCGGGTCGGAGAGAATGCCGAACAGGGGGTCGGTACGACCGAGGCCTTCCCAGGTCCGCGCGAGAGATCGGAACCGGCTGAACGCCATGCGCGGTTGGGGCGGCCTAGGCGTCCCTGCGCGGCGCGTTGATCGTGCCGGTCGTGAGGAGCGACACCGCTTCGAGGAGGCCCTTCACGCTGCAGGGCTTCTCGAGAAATGCCTCGTCCTGCCAGAGCGTCACCTTGTCCTTGAACAGCTTGTCGCTGAACCCCGTCAGATAGAGGACTTTCAATCCGGGCCGGGTGTGCAGCATCCGGCGCGCGAGCTCGTCGCCGTTCATCTGCGGCATCATGAGATCGGTCACGAGGATGTCGATCGAAGCTTCTTTCTCTGCAACCGCGAGCGCTGTGGGCCCGTCATCCGCCATCAGTGTCTCGTAACCCGCTTCCTGCAGCGCGCGGGCCACGAACCGGCGCACCGCGTCTTCATCGTCGACCACCAGTACACGCTTGGGACCTTCAGGCCCGGGCTTGTCGCCCAAAGCCCGCTTCAGGGCGCTAAACATCGACGACCCGCTCATGGTGTCACCTTCGGCCGCATCTGAACGCACATGAATAGTACCCGCACCTTCGATCCGAGCGCTACCAACGGATTGCGTTGGTTCTAGCTGAGGCTGGAGTGTCTGGGAGCAGGATGAGTGATGTGATGACGCTCGAGACGCCGGTAGAGCGCGCGGCGGCTGATGCCAAGCGCTTTGGCCGTTGCCATCCGATTGCCTCCAGCCGGACGCCCCGTGCGTCAGCGAGCGAATTCGCCCGTCGTGTCACAACCGGTGTGCCGGAAGCCCGCAGACGCGGCGCTTCGCAATTCCGGGACCGAGCCGTCCCACAACCGGACAACTTCGGCGGGAAAACTTCTGGCGTTGCCTCGCTAAGTGATTGGCCTATAATCACTTGCTCTCTCCCAGGGAGTGGCCCATGGCTTGCGCATCAGGCGGTTTAGCCATTTTGTGTAATTGTTTCGTCTAAGGGTCAGAACGAATGGTCGATATCGCCCGTCCTTCAAACCTGCGGCGGAAGAGAATCCGTCAGGGCATCTACGCGTTTGTCGCGATCGTGGTCGTGGTGGGAGTGAGCGTCGGGTTGTCGCGGCTCAAGCCGGCGGCGCCGACGGTCGAGGCCGCGACGCTCTGGCCCGATACGGTCAAGCGCGGGCCGATGATCCGGAAGGTTCAGGGCCTGGGCACGCTGGTCCCGGAAGATACCCGCTGGATTTCGACGACCACGACCGGCCGCGTCGAAAAAATCCTTCTCCGTCCCGGTACACCTGTGAACCCGGACAGCGTAATTCTGGAGTTGAGCAACCCGCAGCTGGAGCAGGAAGTCCAGGACGCCGAGCTGCGGCTCCAGTCCACGGAGGCGCAGCTCAAGAATCTGAAGGTGCAGATGAGCAACGATCTGCTGCAGCAGCGCGCTTCGACGGCCAGCGTGCAGGCCGACTACAGCCGGGCGCAGATGGACCTCGAGATGAAACAGACGCTCGCGAAGGATCAGCTCGTCTCCGCACAGCAGCTCAAAGAATCGCAAATCAACGCAGAGCAACTCAAGCTTCGCGCGCAGATTGCGCAAGAGCAACTGGCGAGCCGTGCGGAATCCAGCAGCGCGCAGCTGGCCGTCCAGCAATCCAACGTCGATCAGGCGCGCGCACTGCTGCAGCTGAAGCAACGGCAGCGCGATGAGCTCAAAGTCCGCGCCGGGGTGTCCGGCATGCTGCAGGCGATTCCGGTTGAGATCGAGATCGGCAAGCAAGTCGGGCCCGGGGTCGATCTGGCGCGCGTGGCCGATCCGAGCCACCTCAAGGCGCAAATCAAGATCTCCGAGACCCAGGCGAAAGACATCCAGATCGGCCAGCGCGCCGAGATCGATACCCGAAGCGGCATCGTGCCCGGTAAAGTGACGCGGATTGATCCGTCGGTGCAGAACGGCACCCGCACCGTCGATGTGTCGTTGGAAGGGGAGCTGCCCCGTGGCGCGGTGCCCGACCTGAGTGTGGACGGCACCATCGAACTCGAACGGCTGCCCGACGTCCTGTATATGGGCCGGCCGGCGTTTGGTCAGGAGCAGAGCACGGTCGGGATCTTCAAGGTGGACGCCGACGGCACCGCCTCGCGCGTCACGGTCAAACTCGGGAAGAACTCCGTAAACTCCGTCGAGATTCTCTCTGGGCTGAACGTCGGGGACAAAGTCATTCTCTCCGACATGTCGGCGTGGGACGCGTTCGAGCGCATCAAACTGAAGTAGAGCGGTTTTTTTCACAACAGTCGAAGGAGAGAGGAACCATCATGGCCGACAGCGAACTGCAGCCCCTTCTCAAGCTCGATGGCGTCACCAAGGTCTTTTTTACCGACGAAGTCGAGACCCACGCGCTCGCGGGCGTGCACATGGAAGTCGGGAGGGGCGAGTACGTATCGATCGCCGGTCCCTCAGGGTGCGGCAAGTCGACGCTGCTCTCGATTCTCGGCCTGCTCGACTCCCCCACCAACGGCCAGTACCTGTTGAACAGCCGCCCGGTCGCCGACCTGCCAGCGTCGGAGCGGGCTCGAGTCCGCAACCGCGAGATCGGGTTCATCTTTCAGAGTTTCAACCTCATCGGCGACTTGACGGTCTTCGAGAACGTCGAGCTGCCCCTCACCTACCGCGGCATGAAGTCGGCGGAGCGCCGCCAGCGGGTCGAAGCGGCGCTGGAACGCGTCGGCATGGCGCACCGCGCCAAGCATCTGCCCAGCCAGCTCTCAGGCGGCCAGCAGCAGCGCGTCGCGGTGGCGCGCGCCGTGGCCGGCGAGCCGCTCATCCTGCTCGCCGACGAGCCCACTGGCAACCTCGACTCGCGCAGCGGCGAGGCCGTCATGGACCTGCTTCGCGAGTTGCATCAGAGCGGCGCCACCATCTGCATGGTGACCCACGACCCCCGCTACGCGCGTCATGCGGATCGGAGCATTCACCTCTTCGACGGCCGGGTCGTGGAGGAGCACGTGGCCCTGGCGGAGCAGTGACCGCGAGCAGAGATTAGAGGTTGGAGGTTAGAGGTTCGAGGATAGGGGCAGAGGTTGGCCCCTGACCTCTAACCTCTTGCGTCTCCCTTCTATAATTCCGGCATGCTGATTTCCCTTCGCAACATCGAAAAGTCGTATCCGCATGGAGTCGGACGGACCTATGTCCTGCGCCGCATCAACCTGGACATCAAGGACGGCGAGTTCCTGTCGATCATGGGACCCTCAGGCGCCGGGAAGTCCACGCTCCTCCACATTCTCGGCATGCACGACGCCGCCTGGACCGGCGAATACTATTTCATGGACCAGCCGGTGCATCGGCTGAGTACCAAGCAGCGATCGGAACTGCACAAGCAGCACGTCGGCTTTGTCTTCCAGAGCTACCACCTGCTCGATAATCTGACGGTGTACGAGAACCTCGAGATTCCCCTCTCGTACCGAAATGTGAGCAAGAAGGAACGTCAGGGCATGGTCGCCGACGTCCTCGACCGCTTCCAGATCGTGGGCAAGAAAGACCTCTATCCGAATCAGCTTTCAGGAGGCCAGCAGCAACTGGTTGGCGTGGCCCGCGCGGTCATCGCCAAACCGCAGGTCCTGCTCGCCGACGAGCCCACCGGCAACCTGCACTCGGCCCAGGGCAAGGAAATCATGGAGCTGTTCCGATCATTGAACGAAGCCGGGACCACGATCATCCAGGTCACCCACTCCGAATTCAACGCGTCGTACGGCTCGCGAGTTGTGCAATTGCGCGACGGATGGGTGGTCGAGGAAGTCCCACAGCCGGCATGACCGACGCGCCGCACCCGCGAGTGTTGATAGCGGACGATCAGCCGGATGTCCTCGAAGCGCTGCGGCTGCTCCTCAAGCGCGAGGGCTATCGCATCGAGTCGGCCAGCTCCCCGGCCGGTATCCTCCAGATTCTCGAATCAGCCGACGTCGATCCGATGGACGCCGTACTCATGGATCTCAACTACGCGCGCGACACGACCTCCGGCCGTGAAGGGCTGGACCTGCTCACGCAACTGCAGGCCGCCGATCCCACCCTCCCCCTCATCGTCATGACCGCCTGGGGCAGTGTGGACATCGCCGTCGAAGCGATGCGCCGCGGCGCCAGGGATTTCGTGCAGAAGCCGTGGGAGAACGCGCGGGTCCTGGCGATCGTCCGCACGCAGGTGGAGTTGGGCCGAGCCCTCCGGCGGCAGCAGCGACTCGAGGCGGAGAATCGATCCTTCCGGACGCAAACAGGACCTTCGCTCATCGCTGATGCGCCGTCGATGCGGCCGGTGCTCGAGCTGATCCAGCGGGTTGGTCCCTCTGATGCGAACGTGCTGATCACCGGCGAGAACGGCACAGGCAAAGGCACGGTCGCGCAAGCGATTCACGCGGCGTCCGACCGCGCGAGCCGCGGGCTCGTCACGGTCAATGCCGGCGGCTTATCGGAAGGCGTGTTCGAAAGCGAGCTGTTTGGCCACGTGAAGGGCGCCTTCACCGACGCGAAGAGCGACCGGGTCGGCCGATTTGAGCTGGCTGACGGAGGCACGCTGTTCCTCGACGAAATCGCGAACGTGCCGCTCAATCTCCAACCCAAGCTACTGCGTGTGCTGGAGACGGGCGATTTCGAGCGCGTCGGATCCTCTCGGACCCGTCGCGTCAACGTCCGAATCCTCTCGGCGACGAACTCAGACCTCGGCGAAGAGGTGTCGACTGGTCGCTTTCGTCAGGACCTGCTCTTCCGGCTGAACACCATCGAGATCCGTCTCCCGCCGCTTCGTGAGCGCCGTGAGGACATTCCTGCGCTGGCCGCGCATTTCCTCAAGCTGCATGCGACGCGGTACCGGAAAGCCATCTCGGGGTTCGATCCGGCGACCCTGCAGGCGCTGCTGGCGCACGCCTGGCCGGGCAACATCCGGGAGCTCGATCACGCCGTCGAGCGAGCGGTTCTGATGGCCGATCGCAGCACGATTCGATCGGCGGAGCTCGGACTACGCACCGAGGGGACGGCGGGCACGCGCATCGAGGACATGAGCCTCGAGGACGTCGAGGGGTTCCTGATCAAGAAAGCCATGGCCCGGTGCGAGGGCAACGTCAGTCAGGCTGCGAAAGCCCTTGGGCTGAGCCGCAGCGCGCTTTACCGACGGCTTCAACGATACGGCCTGTGACCGTGTAACTTGCGGACCCATCCTGCTCTTCGGTTCGATCAGCGCATCCTTCTCCTCGCTCTCGCGGCGGGCTTCCCCGCGGCGCTCGTCGCGCTCCTCCTGCTCTGGACCGGTGACTACACGCCCAAAGTCCAGTGGACGCTCACGGTCGTGCTCGTCGGTGTGTGGACCGGCTGCTCGTTCGCCGTGCGGCACCGCGTCGTGCTGCCGCTGCAGACGCTGTCAAACCTCCTGGCCGCGCTGCGCGAGCGCGATTTCTCGATTCGTGCGCGCGGTGCCAGCGGCTCCGGCGCCGCGGTCAATGATCCCCTGGGCGCGGTGATGCTCGAGGTGAATGAGCTGGCGTCCACGCTGCACGACCAGCGGCTCGATGCGATTGAGGCAAGCGCGTTGCTGCGAACCGTGATGGTCGAGATCGACGTCGCCCTCTTCACGTTCGACGGCGGCTCCGCGCTGCGGCTCGTGAACCGCGCCGGTGAGCTGCTGCTTGGCCAGTCCGCGGAGCAGCTGCTCGGACACGCCGCCAGTGAGATTGGCCTCCACGCGTTTCTCGAAGGAGATACACCGCGAATCGAGCAGCTGACCTTCCCGGGCGCATCCGGGCGCTGGGAGGTCAGGCGCACGACGTTCCGCCAGGAAGGGCGGACGCACCAACTTCTCGTGCTCGCGGATGTGAGCCGTCCACTCCGCGACGAGGAGCGCCAGGCCTGGCAGCGGCTGATTCGCGTCATCGGTCACGAGATCAACAACTCGCTCGCGCCGATCAAGTCAATCGCCGGCAGCCTGGAGTCGATGCTGGCTCGTGAAGCCCTGCCCGCAGACTGGAACGACGACATGAAACGCGGCCTCGCCGTGATCGCCACCCGATCAGACGCACTCAGCCGATTCACGAGCTCGTACGCACAGTTGGCGAAGCTCCCCGAGCCGCGTCACGAGCCGCTTCGGGTCGCCGATCTCGTGCGGCGCGCCGCAGGCCTTGAAACTCGCCTTGCGGTCCGGATCGACGGCGGTCCCGACTTGACGGTCCAGGCGGATCCGGACCAGTTGGAGCAACTCCTCATCAACCTGCTCCACAACGCCGTGGATGCAGCACTCGAAACCGGCGGGGGCGTGTCGGTGGGATGGAAAAAACAGAGCCGGGCTCTTTTTCTCTGGATCGATGACGAAGGGGCCGGTCTGCAGGCGGCGTCGAACCTCTTCGTGCCGTTCTTCACGACCAAGCCGGGCGGATCGGGCATCGGCCTGGTCCTGAGCCGTCAGATTGCCGAAGCGCACGGCGGCACGCTGACGCTCGATAACCGGCTGCATGTCCGAGGTTGCCGCGCGACGCTACGCTTGCCGATCTGACGATCATCACGATGGGGCCCGTAGAGATGCCGCCAGCGGTTGCTGCGGTCTACTTGGTCGGAGACAGTCGCTGATAGTCGGCCTCGAGGGCGCGAGCGCGCTCATACAGATCGCTTTTGGTGGGATACATCTCGCGGATCAGCGTCTCATCGCCGTCACGTCCCGTCCGACGCACCTGCAGTTCCGCCCCGGCGCAGCAGGAGATCATCACACACTGCAGATCACGCACGCGCCAGAGTTCGTGCTCGTCACTCGTCATGCTTCAAAGTGGATTCAAGAGAGGCACGGAGTGAGGTTTACACTCGCGGCGTGAGCGCCTGGCGCATCGCGTATGCGAGCACGGCGCCCAGTGCCGCGGAGGACAACACGAGGGATCCCGCAGGCTGACCTTCAATCGCGTAGCAGAGAACCGCGCCGACGACACTGCCCGTGCCCAACGTGACGAGCGCATCGCTGACCCGGCTGAATCGTCCTTTCGGACACCGGTGATTCTCGGTGAGCGCGCCCATACAGCGCGGGCAAGTGGCCATCTGTGGACTCTGAACCAACCGGCGGAGGGAACATCGACATCGTAGCACGACAGATTGGCGAACACTCTCATCCGTCGAACCCGCGCCAACGCTGCGGAGATGTCACTGGCGCGCGTTGACTCCGGTTGTGCTCGGAAGCGCGGCGACTCAGATCGAGGTTGCCTGTCGCTCCGGTCTTCTCACACATGCGGCTTCTGCTGTGGCCCGGAAAAGACAGGTCCAGTTGCCGATCGGCAGACCCGAAATGAGCCCAACCAGTAATCCATCAGCCGTCGGTTTGAAGTTGGCCGTCAGACGCTCACCGTTCACGGCGACGGCCAGCGTCGCCGACACCTGGCGAGTGCCAGAAAGCGCAATCGCGCATCGCCTCCCGTCACCATAATCTGCACGACGGGAGAGGACGGCGAGAGCCAGTCGGGTGCCGCTCGGCCCTCCCTGCGCCATCGCCTCGACGAAGCCCCGGTTACGCACAGGGCTGCGAGCGATCCGAGCGCGATTCTGTGCAGATGCACAGCCATGTCCAACCCTCCAATAAAATGGAGATCCTACTCTTCCTGTGCCATTTTGAGGCTCACCAAGGTAAGAATGTCTTCCATTGGGGGCGGGTCTCGTTTACATTATTCGACGTCAGTCGGCGTCTGCCTGGCCGCAGGGCGAACCGATTTATTCAAACGCAACACGCGGCAACCGTGGAGGAATCGTGAAGGCAAAGCAGGGAAACTTGATGCGAAATGTGGGCTTGTCAGTACTCATGGCGGGAATGATGGGCGCCGCCCTGCCCGTCGCGGCGCAGGATCTGGAAAAGATGGACGTCGGGATTGGATATCAGGGGGCGACGTCGTCTGAAAAAACTCCCGAGCCGGGCGGCCCGTCGTACTCTGGCCTCTACAAGTACGGCTTCAACGCCGATGGTTCGGTGCCGCTCAACGAGAAGTTCAGCGTGCTGGCCGAACTGGGCTGGATTCGCAATTCACTCAAGGAAGATCCAGCGGCGTCGCACGCCAACTACAACGCCGTCAATTACGGCGGGGGTCTCCGGTGGAATCGTCGCGGCGAAAAGATCACGCCGTTTGTGCAGTTTGTCCTCGGCGTCTCCCGCGACACCTTCGACCCGGGCAGCGGTCCGGCCCTCGGCAAATTCATCAACGCCAAGTTCACCACCAATAACCTCATGGTTCAACCGGGTGGTGGCGTCGCGATTCCGTTCAATGACGTGATGAGCGTCGTCGGCCAGGTCGACTACCGCCGGGTCTTCAGCGACGAGGGCGATAACGTCTTCCGCTACGTGTTCGGGCTCCGCTTCCATCAGCGGTAACGAACCCATCGACGACTGACTTCGGTCCTGGCAGCCCGGCGAAACCGGGCTGCCAGTTCTCGACGTATCGGTTCCCCCTCCGGGTTAATCCCTCTCAATCAGTGTCCGGCTTGCGGCGCTTCGCTGCCCGCCCCGCTCGTGTGTATCGTATTGACTCGGCGGGGCCTTAGGTCTATCTTCGTCGGCGTACGGGCCGCCCAGCAGGTTCACACCTGCTGCGGCGATCCTCAGCCAGGAGGCTCTTCATGGCGTTCGAAATCGATCGCAGAGCATTCATCACCAGCCTCGGCGGCGCGGCGGCGGTCGGCGCGATGAGCCATGAGGCCCGCGCGGACGCCCTAGAGGACTATTCAATCGAAGCGCTCGACCAGGCGGTGGCGCAGGCACAAGGGCGCGGACGAGGCACGCAGGGTCCGCCCACGGTCGCGGAACTTGAGGAGCGGATCACGACGCGGAACACGAGGCGCGGCGTTGGCAATATCTTCGTATCGGGCCGGAACATGACGCAGCTTCCGAAGCTGCCCGACAAACCGACCCTCATGGACTACTTCAAGCTGCGGTTCGCGCCGGCCAATCACGTGCTCCAGAGCGCGACGCGCGCCATGAAAACCGGCATGACGGAAGAGGTCATCCTGGCCTGCTTGCTCCACGACGTCGTGCAGACCTTGATCAAAGCGGATCACGGGTGGTGGGGCGCGCAGCTCTTCGAGCCATACATCCCGGAGAAGTCCAGCTTCGCCATTCGCTACCATCAGGCGCTGCGGTTCTACCCGGATGAGGCCGCCGGCTACGAGTATCCCGATATGTACCTCAACACGTTCGGCGTCGACTACAAACCGCCAAAGTACATCGAAGAAACCTACCAGATGGTGCGAAAGCACAAGTGGTACATGGAGCCGCGGCTCGTGACGGTGAACGATCTCTACGCGTTCGATTCGAACGCCGTAGTGAGCATCGATCCGTTTGTGGACATCATCGGCCGCCACTTCAAGCAGCCGAAAGAGGGGCTCGGCCACGACAACAGCCCGGTCGCTCACATGTGGCGGACGATCGCGAACCCGGACGCGCCACTCTAGTACGCGTTCTGATCTCAAGACGAGGGGCCAGGGGCTTAGGGCTAACGTGGCGCAATCCACAGATGCCCGTGACGAGCCTTTGGCCCTGCCTCACTCCCTAGAGCAGACTCTCGTTTAGAGGAGATCGATGAAACGCCTCCTGCCGCATCTGTATGCGACCGTTTCGTGCGTGAGCCTTGCGATCGTCGGCGTCCAGCTCGCCGCGCAGACGGCGACTCCTACCCCGCCCAAGGCGTACAAAAGTCTGGAACTGTCGGTGACCGGAATCGAGCGCGCGACCAGCGCGGCACTGAAGGATTGTCCGCCTGGAGCAAACAGCCAGAGAACAACGGCGAGAGGTGCGGAAGAGTTTGCGGTAGTGACGCTGAAGGTCAAGGTGCTTCCGGGCTACACGCCCGGGCCGCTGCAAAAGCCCACCCTGACCGACACGGCCGGCAAGACTTACAACACCGCGGTGTCGTTCGTCGACGTCGGCAAAGTGCCTGAGTTTTCCTGTGAAATCCCTTTCCGCGTGCCGCTCGGCATGACGTTCAAGACCGTGAAAGTCGACGAGGCGCTCGCGATTGATGTGAGCGCCGTGGAACCCAAACGCTAGCGGTCTCTATCGAGGCGTCTGGGCGTTCAGCTCCAACAGCCCGGCCTTCGCACATTCACTCTGAACCGTCATGTAGCGTGCGACCGCGTCCTTGCCAATCAGATAAGGATGTGGATCGCCAGGCTTGCGCGTGGCAAGCATCGGCAGCTTGATCTTCGAGCCGTCGTAGTTCGTGTGATTCGTGATGATGCCGTCCGCTCCTGCCTTGACGGCCGCATCGCGGAATCGCTCAGCCGACGCACTGTAGGTGGCAAACCAATAGGCGCGCGGCTTGTCCGGCGTGATCGTGAAGTTGAAGGCCGTGCCTCCCGGATACGCCAGCACGTGACTCTGGCCGTTGTCCTTGACGGGAATGATGGTCGAGATCGTTCCCGGCGTATGCCCAGGGGTCAGATACATCGTCAGGGTGGTGTCGCCGAGGGTGAGCTTCTGACCATCCGCCACGACCATGTCGCGCTTCGGCTTGGTGCCGTTGCTGCGATCGAGCAGATCCCAGTCCGCCGCCGAGAGGAGAATGCGGGCGCCGAACGTATCCTGAAGGTACTTTGCTCCTCCGGAGTGATCGCCGTGACCATGGCTGACAATGACGTACTTGATCTTGCCTGGATCGAGGCCGAGTTTCCTGAGGCCGCCAGCCACTTCGTCCTCGACCGAATAGTCGAAGATGGTGTCGATCACGATAATGCCGTCGGAGGTGTTGACCGCCCACGCGGAGTATTCCGTCTGCCCGACGAAATAGAGGTTATCGAACACCTTGACCGGCTCGGCGTGCCACTGTTCACGGGGTGGGCTCTGCCGCTGCGTCGCCGGCGTGCCGGCAGCAGTCTGACGCCCTCTCGCAGGGGCGGCGGCAGTCGCTGCGCCCGGGACGGCGTCCGCGGTGTTGGTAGGGGCGGCACCGGCGCCGCGGCGCCCTGCGCCCGCCGCGGGTGCGGCGGCCGGGTCACGCGGTGGAGGACAGACTGTATTCAGAAGGGCGAGGTGCTCCTGTCCGGCGGCCGTTTTCGCCGCGGCGCGATGCGCCTCGACGGTGTCCGCGCCCTGCCCGATGAGGACGACCGCACCAAGCCCGGCCGCGACAATGCCGCCAGCGAGCGCCTGCGTGAGGATCGATTTCATACCCTGCCTCCGGGGGTAATCCTACCTCCAACAGGGTTGGCTGTGACGATTCTCTAGTAGCCGAGTTGCTTCGCCATCCGCTCGTTCTTCTTCCACTGCTCGAAGTGAGGACCCGAGACCAGATACGTCGAGTACGACGCAAAGGCCGCACGCTCGATCCAGGCCAGAGTGGTCCACAGTTTCCGCTGCTTCGGAAAGCGCCCGTTCAGGCTTCGTTGCAGCACTCGGTTGAGCGCATTGTTGGCCATTGAAGCCGGGACGATCGCCAGCGAATCGGTCAGGATCTTCCGATTGCCTTCGCCGTAGCTGAGCGCGAAATCGTGGGCTCGGCCGCTGCGCGTGTAACGCGCGTTCTCCTCCACAAAGCCGTTCTGAAAGAAGGGTTGCGAACTGTTCCAGTCGAGTTGCAATGAACTGTAGAACACCGCCGCCGGCAGATACGTCATCGGATCAACGAGCACCTGTTTGGTGACTTCTGCAATCGCTGAGGGTGGTCGATCATCCTGGGCAAATCCTTCGCGGGCGAACAGCAGGCACACAATGATCAGAAGGTAAGAGAACCAACGACGCGGAACGATGACGCGCTGAGTGTCGCGCGGGATGAGGTCGAAAGTGGACTTCGCCATGCCGCTCGAGTGAGCAAGCACGCTGCCAGGCCACAAACCATTGAATCAAAAGAGATTAGTGCGGAAGAGGCTGTGTTTTCGAGTGCAACGCGGTTCCCTATACGAGCAACGCTACGTCTCGGGTCTGCCTGTCGGGTGACGAATGGCCGCGCTTAGCCCTAGTCGCGGACCTAACGGAACGACAGAACTACGGAAAAACGGTCGGGATGCAGGGCTTATCGGCAGTTGTTCTTCACATCAATCCACCGGCCACCAGCCGCATCGAGAACGAGAATATCAATGGCGCCGCCGACGTTGGAATCGATGCGTGATTGCGTCCGTATTGCCGACGTGGCGATCGCAATGAGTTCCGGTTGTGTGCGACTAGCCGTCAGACTCTTCCGAATTGCTTCGATCAGACCAGGCGCATCATTTCCCATCGCGTAGTATCCAGGGCTCTCGTACCAGGTGGCACCCGAAGAAACGGGTGCGAAGGTGGCGCGTCCGCGGGCGCCCATTGTCACCTCTGCCCCCTGCAGCATCGGCCCGGAAGGCGTCAATTCCAGAAACGCGAATCGACCAATTAGTTCTCTGGTCAGAACAAAGGTCCACCGCGAAAGCATGGCCACCATCTCATCGCGATTCTGTGCGGCCGATCCGTAGCGTTTCGCGAGACGCTCGCCGTTCTCGAAGACTTGCCACAGTAGGTTGTCCGGGTAAGCGTCCGAAGCGACGAAGACTGTTCTGCCGCCGCGTCTAATCTTGCATTCGTCGTCCACAGGCGTCGTGGGGTTCATACCGGGGCGAAGGCCGCGCCGACTATCAGCGGCGACCACCACGAATCCGGGCTGAGACAGGATGACGATCATGTCCGCGTTGACCTGAGCCGTCGCAGCGAGGGCGATGAGCAGGCCAGTCAGGACCGCGGTTCTCGGCCACAGCCAACTCCCCAGTGTCACTGCATCACCCGCCATTCCCCTCCAGTGTTAAACGATAGTTGCCCAAGGCGTGCCCTATATACGACAACGGCCCGGCTTGAGGCCGAGCCGCTGACTCGTGATTCTAATTGGTAAGGATGGCGGGATTCGAACCCACGGCCCCTTGACCCCTAGGCGCAGCATAACCCGTTCTGTTTGATCCACAGTCGCGTCTAATTGGGGGTTTCGGTGCTCACCTGCTCGGATCGGCTCGGATTCGTCTCGTTCGGTTGACCGTTTACGGCAATTTCCGACAATAGCCCGGGGACGCCTGCTCGAAGGCGCGCATCGCGTCCGCGTCGCCGCCGCCGTTCGCTGCCAGGTACGTCGGCGTCTGGCTGATGTTGTGATGCCCGAGCCATCGCTGAATCGTGGACAACAGCACGCCGGCGTCCATCCAGCGTGAACCCGCCTCCCGTCGCAGATCATGGAAATGCAGCCCGTCGATCTTTGCGCGCTGGCGAGGGAGAAAAAAACAGGGTGGTAGTACAACCACCCTGCCCGATCGCGCGACCCGGCAAGAGGATAAGCTCGGCTGGAGATGCTATCTACCGGACTACCCTAATGCGTCCTAAAATCTTACCCGAGTCCGATAACCACCTCTTCCGTGACTCTCCGCGTGTGCGGTTTCATGATGCCCGACGTTTTCTTCTCCAAGGAGCGGCCCATGAAATATGCGCTGGCGTTTCTCGTCTCTGTAAGTCTCGCCGCCTGTGCCGATGGCGTGGCAACCAGTCTGCCGACGGCCCCTACCCCCTCGCCGCCAACCTTTTCTCCGGCTTCGCAGCCGGGCCACTTGACGCGCGTGGAGGCCGTGGTGGTCGGTTCCAACACGAACGGGAAATGTATTGAGGGCGCGACGCTCGAAGTCGTGAGTGGGCAGCGAGTCGGTGATCGTGTTGAGCAGGTCACTCCGTGCAATGGCTGGGACTTCGGAAACGGGGCGATAATCAGAGACGTCGTGTCCGGCGACGAGATGACCATCCGCGCGTCCGCGCCTGGCTACGCCGACGCGGAAATGACCATCATCCCGTCATACCCCTTCATACCGTTCATCGTCTATCGCCTGTCCCCACGCTGAGTAGAAAGCCGACTGGCAGAGTCGTTGCCTGGCACGAGTGTCAAAAGAAAAAGGCCCGCGGTGTTGAACAGTCCGCGAGCCTTTTTTGATTACGGCAACGATACGGCAATTGTGGGGACGAAAAGTGGTCGGGATGGCGGGATTCGAACCCACGGCCCCTTGACCCCCAGTCAAGTGCGCTACCAGGCTGCGCTACATCCCGACGCTAAATCTGATTCTATGCTGAACCCGCCTGGGCGGGCCCTACGCTGAGCGTTTACGGCGCGCCGGTGTGGCGGAACGAGACCCGGCTTTACTGCCGCGCGCCGGAGGCTTCGAGCGTGACGCTGGAGGCGGCGGTGTCCGCGCCGTCGCAACCCGCTGAGGAGCAAACCGCAGTCGCTCCTGCTGCCCGCTGACGGCGAGCAGTTCCAGAATCGCCCGCAAGCCGCGCTTCACTTCGGTCAGTCGCTCGCGCGCGTTCTGGCCGATGAGTTCGTCGATGTTCGGGCCATCAACGCTGATTGGGGCCCCCTCTTCCTCGATCCGGCGGCGGGCACCGGCGAGTGTGAGGCCGTCGACCAGAAGGAGATGCTTGATCCGCGCAACCTGCTCCACATCCGCGCGACGGTAGACGCGCGGTCCTCCCGCTTTCGACACGCCAAGGCCGGGAAACTCCGCCTCCCACGACCGCAGGACGTACGCCTGCACCTGCATCAACTCGCAGACTTCGGCAGCCTTGAACAGCGCGCGCCGCGGGATCTCAACCGGTGTTGCGCTCTCTGTCATGAGCGGGAAAAGTATAGCATCGGAGCGGCCCCCTGACTCGACCCGCGATCAGGACGACCGCTTGGCTCGGCGGCGGACCTGGAGCCGAATAGGTGTCCCCACGAAGCCAAATTCCTCCCGCAACTGATTCAGCAGAAAGCGCTGATACGAAAAGTGGAATGTCGTCGCCACGTTCGTGAAGAACGCAAACGATGGCGGTGCGATGCCGACCTGAGCCGCATACAGAATCCTGACGTTCCTGCGCTCCTTGCTCACGGGGGGATGCGCCGCGGTGATCGATTCCACGAACTTGTTGAGCGCCGGCGTCGGCACCCGCTTTCGTCGTGCCGCGATTACCTTGTCGATTGTCTCCAGCACTTTGGGCGTGCGCTCGCCGGTTAACGCCGAGATATGGAGGATCGGCGCGTAGTCCAGAAACCGCATGCCGCGCCGCAACTCGTCGTCGAACGCCTTGACGAAATTGGTGTCGGCGCTTTTCACCAAATCCCACTTGTTGGCCACGATTACGACGCCGCGGCCGGCGCGGTCGATTTCGCCTCCGATGGCCGCGTCCTGATCCGTCGCTCCTTCCTTGGCGTCGATCATCAGCACCACGACATCCGCATCAAAAATGGCCTTTCGCGCCCCCGCGACACTGACGAACTCCACGGCTCCGCCCCTCCCGACGCGGCCGGGCCGCCGCATCCCGGCGGTATCGACGATGCGGAACCGGCGGCGGTGCCAGGTGACCACGGCGTCGATGGCATCGCGCGTGGTGCCGGGCATTTCGCTGACGAGCACCCGCTCCTCTTTCAGCAGTCGATTGAGGAGAGACGACTTGCCGGCATTCGGACGGCCGACGATGGCGATGTTCGACTCTTCGGAAGGGACGGATTGGAGTTCGGAGGTTGGGGCTTCGAGGTCTTCTTCCGTATCGAGCTTCAACCCGTCAACCTTCAGCCTTTGAACGATTTCGTCCAACAACTCCGCAACGCCGGTGCCGTGCTCGGCGGAAATCTCCAGGACGGGGTCGAAGCCGAGCTCGTAGAATTCGGTGGCGCTGGCGCGCGATCGCTTGTCGTCCGTCTTGTTGATGGCGACCATCACCGGCAATCCGGTTTGGCGGAGCTCGTGGGCGATCTCCTCATCGCCCGCCACGAGCCCTTCCCGCCCGTCCACCACGAAAACGAGAAGGTGGGCGCCGACGAGCGCACGCTGGCCCTGTTTCACGACGAGGTCATGGAGCGGATCCTCGCTGGCGCCGTACAGCCCGCCAGTGTCGAACAGGTCGAAACTCGCGGCCTGCCAGGTCACCGGCCGAGCCAGCGCATCCCGCGTTGTGCCGGCCAGGGGCGCCACAATGGCCCGGCGAGACCCCGTCATTCGGTTGAAAAGGGTCGATTTCCCAACGTTCGGGCGTCCAACCAGCACGACGGTGGCTCTTTTTCGGGGCATGCGTGAATTAACTTAGCCTCAACCTTGACAGTGTAAGTTACACAATCTATAGTCTTTACAAGCCGTTAGGAGACCCTAAGCATGATCAAGGTCGACATCGTGAATGAAGTGTCGAAGCTCGCCGATATCACCAAGGTCAAAGCCGAGGTAGCGGTCGACGCGGTCTTCGACGCGATGCGTACCTCCATGCAGCGCGGCGAACGAATTGAGCTACGTGGATTCGGGGTCTTTCAAGTCAAGCCGCGCAAGCGCGGCATCGGACGCAATCCTCGCACGGGCAAGGAAGTCCGGATTCCTCCAGGGCGGACCATTCGTTTCAAGCCGGGTAAGGACCTCCAGAACATCGGATGAACGACGAGCCAGGAGCGCGCCCGCCAGAGGGGCGCGAGCAGACGGACTGGCTCGAGGCCGGCGCGCCACTCACCCTGTCCGCTCCCCCGCTGGGCGATCACCCAACCAATCACACGGAAGGCTCATCGTTCGGTCGGATCAAGTTTCAGGACCGCCGGTGGCTGCACCTCCTGCTGTTTCTTCTGACCCTTGGCAGCACGACGATCGTTGGAGACGGTTGGTACGGATCATTCGCCCTCGAGTACCTTCCCGATCACCCGACGGTTTCGGCGACCGCCCAGTGGCTGCACGGCTTGTGGTACAGCGGCACGATTCTCGCGATTCTTGCCTCCCATGAGTTCGGACACTATTTCGCGTGCCGCTATTATGACGTCGATGCGTCGTTGCCGTTTTTTCTGCCGATGCCTTACCTACTCACCGGCACACTCGGCGCCGTCATTCGAATCCGGGAGCCAATCCCGAGCAAACGCATGTGGTTCGACATCGGCATTGCCGGGCCGATTGCCGGCTTTCTCATTGCCGTCCCGGCGCTCTTCATCGGCGTTTGGATGTCCAGGGTCGAACAGCCGATTCCGATCGCCCAGCTTCCTCCGGGTCTCCTCAATCTCGCCATGGGAGAGCCGCTGCTATTCAGGCTCGCCACTTGGCTCGCATGGGGACCCATAGCGGACGGCTATGCCCTCAACTGGCATCCGGTGGCCGTCGCCGGCTGGTTTGGCCTGATCGTCACGGCCTTCAATCTCCTGCCGGTTGCTCAGCTCGACGGCGGCCACATCTCGTACGCCGTCTTCGGCCGCAGGTCTTCCAACGTCACGATCGCTGCGCTGATTCTCGTCGTGGCGTGCACCTACTTCTCCCGGAGTTGGATTGTCTGGGGTGGATTGATGTGTCTGATGCTCGTGCTGTATGGGCGGCATCATCCGCGCACGTTCGATGAGAACGATCCGCTCGATCGCCCGCGCCTGATGCTCGCGTGGGCGGCTTTGGCCATCTTCGTCCTCTGTTTCACGCCTGCCCCGCTCGAGCTCGTCGGCGTCACAGGACGCTGAACGGATCCACATCGATCGTCGTGCGGCGCGCCAGCTGCGGCCGCTCGGCGACGGCGCGCAGGACCGCCTCGCGCATCTGCCGGCGTCTGGTGCCTTTCACCAGCATCTGGGCGCGATACTGTCCACGGAGCCGCGCCAGCGGCGCCGGAGCCGGCCCGAGAACGCGAGCGTGACTATCAAGGCGGGCAATCGCGGCGGCGATTCCGCTCGCATCGTGCATCGCGGCGGAAAGGCTCGGCGCCCGCACAATTACATTGATGAGCGCAACCTGCGGCGGATAGTGCATGGCCTTGCGGAATTGCAGCTCTCGTGCGTAGAACGCGGGATAATCCTGCCGGCAGGCGAGCTGGATGCTGTAATGCTCAGGGTAGAGCGTCTGAATGATCGCCTCCCCCAGTTGCTCGCCGCGTCCAGCGCGTCCGGCGACCTGCGTCAGCAGTTGAAACGTTCGCTCCGACGCCCGGAAGTCGGCCATGCCCAGGCCGACGTCAGCCGAGACCACGCCGACGAGTGTCACCCGGGGAAAATCGTGGCCTTTGGCAATCATCTGCGTACCAATCAGCACATCGATCTCGCCCGCGCGAAACCGCGAGAGCAGCGAGGCCAGCGCTCCCTTACGCCTGACCGCATCGCGATCCAGGCGCGCCACGCGAGCTTCGGGAAAGCATCGCTTCACTTCGGCTTCGACTCGCTGCGTGCCGAACCCCGCCTGCTCCAGATAGGGGGCGCCACATTTCGGGCACGTCGCCGGCACGGGCACGGACACGTTGCAGTAGTGGCAGCGCGCCCGACGGCTTCGGCCCTCGCCGTGCACCACGAGCGAGACGCTGCAGTTCGGACAATCGATGGTGCCCGCACATTGCCGGCAAAACACGGAAGTCGCAAATCCCCGCCGGTTGAGCAGGACGAGAGCCTGTTCCTGGAGAGCAAGGCGCGCTGCCAGACCAGCGTGGAGCGATCGACTGATGACCACATCCGGCCCGTTCGCGGCGTACTCCTCTCGCATGTCCACGACCGTAACGGCAGCCAGCGGGCGTGCCAGGACGCGCTGTTCAAGGGCCACGTGGACGTACTTGCCGCTCATCGCGTGGTGATAGCTTTCCAGCGAGGGCGTGGCCGATCCGAGAAGGACCACGCCACACGCTCGCTGGGCGCGGACGACGGCGACGTCGCGCGCGTTGTAGCGCGGGCTCTCCTCCTGCTTGTACGACCCGTCGTGCTCTTCGTCCACGATGATGAGGCCGGGGTTCGTCATCGGAGCAAACACCGCCGATCGAGTGCCAACCACCACATCAATGTCACTCCGCCGGATGCGGTGCCACTGGTCGTGGCGTTCCCCGTCGGACAGGGCGCTATGCTGAATCGCCACGCGATCGCCAAACGCCGCCCGAAACGCCGTCGCGATCGCCGGCGTGAGGGCGATCTCCGGCACGAGCATGATCACGCCGCGTCCCTGTGCCCGCACAGCCAGCGAGAGGCGCAGATAGATCTCGGTTTTCCCGCTCCCAGTCACGCCGTGCAGCAGTGCGGCATGGAATGCACGCGATTCGACGAGTCCGGACAGGCGGATCAGTGAGCGACTCTGCTCATCGGTCAGGGCGCGGTCATTCGACGCGGCGGTCCCGGCGGCAGACGCCCCTTCGAAGGGATCACGTGTCAGCCGCTCGTGCCGAAACGTGATCAACCCCCGTTTAGCGAGACCAGCGACGGCCGCTGATTGGATCCCGCTCGCGGCGAGATCTGACGTCGCTAAACCCGAAGGAGCCACCGCGAGCAGGCGAAGCGCCTCGTGGGCTCGGCTCTTCGGTCGAGTGTGTGCGTTTGCGAGCGAGGCTACACCAGCCTCGGTGATGGTGGCCACCCGATGAGTCTTGTGCGCGTCCGCCCGAATCCCGCGTGTCTTGGGCGGAAGCGCCGCGAGAATGGTCTCGCCTGCGCCCGCCGCATAGTACTCAGCCGTCCACCGTGCCAAATCCACGACATCTGGAGGAATGAATGCCTCGTCGTCGAGCACGCGCTGCACGTTCTTGACGGCTGCCGGCGTGAGTCCGTCTCCGCCGTCATCCGTCTTGATCTCTTCGACAACGATGCCAGTGACCAGGCGAGAGCCGAGTGGAACCACGACGCGCGCGCCGACTGCCGGAGCGCCGATGTTCTCAGGAACCTGATACGTGAGTAGGTCGAGGAGGGGAACCGGGACGGCTACGCGGATCAGCACTTTTGGAATGTACTTCTTCCTTTTTCCTTCTCACTTCTCACTTAGTAGGGTTCTTACCAATTTCATGTCTTCCCAGACTTCACGCTTGGAGGATGGATTACGAAGGAGATACGCCGGATGGAACGTTGGAATCAGCTTCCCGCCTCGATAGTCTGACACCCGTCCACGAAGTCTCGAAATCGGCGCGTCAGTGCGGAGCAGGGTCTGGGCCGCAAATTTCCCGAGCGCGACGATGACTTTCGGACGAATCAGGTCGATTTGCCGGAAGAGAAATGGCTCGCAGGTTTCGATCTCGTCCGGTTCAGGGTTCCGATTCTGTGGAGGACGGCACTTGATGACGTTCGCGATGTACACGTCGTCTCTCGTCAGGCCGATAGCCTCGATGATCTTGGTCAGCAGCTGACCGGCGCGCCCGACGAAGGGCACTCCCTGAATGTCTTCGTCCGCGCCCGGCGCCTCGCCGACGAACATCAGATCGGCACTCGGGTTTCCCACGCCGAAAACCACCTGGTGACGGCCCATCTGGTGAAGCTTGCACCGTGTGCAGTCCCCGATGTCGGCCCGCAACGCGGCCAACGCCTCTGCCTGGTTGGCAAAGACAGGGACTTGTGAATCAGGGACCTGAACCATCCGTGCGACGTCTGCCTCGCTGGCCGCAGGCGTCGGCGGGATCTCTGGCAGTGCCTCGTTGGCTCTGGTCCGCCAAGTGGCATCCCGGGTCACGCCGGCGACGCCAAGCTCGGCAGCGAATTGCAGGTGCGCTCTAATCTGGTCCTGATTCATGCCTGCAGCGGTAGGGCTCTTTCTGAAAAACGGTGCGACTCTACGAGTGCGAGGCGATCGGCTGCCGAGTGAGCAGCCGTTCGACGCGGTCCAGGATTTCTGCGGCCACCCGTGACTTGCTGAGCAGCGGCAGGCTTTCCGAGCCATCCGGCCCGACGATGGTCACGACGTTGGTCTCGACGTCGAAGCCTGCGTCCGATCGGGAGACATCGTTGGCGACGATGAGGTCGACGTGCTTCCCCTCGCGTTTCGCGCGGGCCCGCTCCACCACCTGTTCGGTCTCGGCGGCGAAGCCGACAAGGACCGGTCCTCTTCCCGCGGCCAGTCGCTGTTTCCCGAGATCGCCGAGGATGTCTGGAGTTCTCTTGAGGACGAGGGTCAGCATGTCCCCGCCTTTCGATACCTTCTGACGCGCTGGCTCCATCGGAGTGTAATCGGCTACTGCCGCTGCCATGACGACGACGTCGGCGCCCGCGGCGTGCTCGAGAACGGCCCGATGCATGTCGGCGGCGCTTCGGACGTGCAGAACGGTTTGGACAGCGGGCGGCTCGGTGCTGGTCGGTCCCGAGATGAGCGTCACGTCGGCGCCGCGTCGCCCGGCTTCAGCCGCGATCGCAAAGCCCATGCGTCCGCTCGACCGGTTGCCGAGGTAGCGCACCGGATCCACGTCCTCGAAGGTGGGTCCGGCTGCCACCAGGATGCGCTTGCCGCGGAGAGGACCCTCGGGGCGCAACATGGCTTCGGCCGCGGCAACGATGACCTCTGGCTCGGCGAGGCGCCCTTTGCCGATCCAACCACAGGCCAGATAGCCCTCGCCGGGTTCGACAAATCTGACGCCGCGCGCCTCGAGCGTCTGCAGATTTTTTCGCACGGCGTCGTGCGCAAACATCTGCGTATTCATGGCCGGTGCAATCAGCACCGGGGCGCGCGTGGCGGTGTATAGGGTGGAGAGAAAGTCATCGGCCAACCCGTTCGCGAACTTCCCGATGAGGTTCGCGGTCGCTGGTGCGACCAGCAGCAGATCAATGGACGAGGCCAGGGCGATGTGCTCGATGTCGGCGTTGGCGCCCGGCTCGAACTGGTCGGTGATCACGCGCCGCCTGGTGATCGCTTCGAAGGTCACGGGCCCGACGAACCGGGTGGCGGAAGCGGTCATGATCGCGACCACTTCATGCCCGCGCTTCTGAAGTCCGCGGACCACTTCCACGGCCTTATAGGCGCCGATGCCTCCGGTGACTCCGAGCGCGATGAGTGCCATGCCTCACTCAGCCTTGGGTGGGTTCTCGATCTTCTCCACGAGGCGAGTGACAACTTCCTGCTGGGCCACGGTCGTTCGTTTGTGATCGCCAACGACCACCCGCGGGGTCGACCCGGCCAGGAGCTGGCGCGCCCGTGCGCCCGCGGTGACGACGAACTCGAACGAATTGGGTAGCTTGCTTCGATCAATCATGTAAATGTCCTCGCAATATCCTGCGCCACGCCGCTCATGCGCACCAGTCGCGCACGTTCGGCGAGGACGATGGCCCGCAGCCGATCAACGGCTCCGAGGAGCTCGTCATTGATCACGATGTAGTCGTACTCGCTGAACGAGGCCACTTCTTCCCTCGCCACCGTCAAGCGCCTCTGGATGGCCTCTTCGGTGTCCTTGCTTCGCCCTCGAAGCCGCTGTTCGAGGATCGCGGAGGTTGGCGGCATCACGAAGATCGTGGAGGCTTCCAGCCCCCGACGCCGCACCTGCCGGGCGCCCTGGACGTCGATCACCAGCACCACGTCGTGAGCAGATTTCAGCAGCCGTTCGGTGTCGCCGGCCGAGGTCCCGTAGAAATTGCCGAATACGTCGGCCCACTCCAAGAACTCACCGGCGGCGGCCATCGTTTCGAACTGCTGCCGCGTCACAAAATTATAGTCCACGCCGTCGGTTTCCCCCTCGCGCGCGCGCCGTGACGTGTAGGACCGGGACATTCTGAGACCGGGCGTCAGTTCGACCAGCTTCTCCACGAGCGTGGTCTTCCCAGCCCCCGACGGGGCCGACACGATGAAAAGGATTCCCCGGCCTTCACTCGACATTCTGGACCTGCTCCCGCATTTTCTCGAGCTCCGCCTTGGCGGCGATGATGAGCTCCGACACCCGCAGGCCGTCGGCTTTCGAGCCCATCGTGTTGACCTCGCGGTTCATCTCCTGCAGCAGGAAATCGAGCTTCCTCCCGCACGGTTCGAGGCTGTCAGCCAGCGTGACCCAATGAGAGACGTGTCCGCGAAAGCGTGACACCTCTTCACTGATATCCGAGCGTCCGGCTGTGCGGACGATTTCCTGTGCCACCGCCGTCTCGTCGGCCTGAAGATCGCGGCGCAGCTCAGCGACGCGTTCGGTGAGGCGCGACTCGATCGCCGCACGGCCTTCGTCGGCGGCGACCGTGATGCGCTCGACCAGATCGGCAACCAGGGTGCGCCGCTGGTCGAGATCGGCGCGAAGATGGTCGCCTTCACGAGCGCGCATGGAGTCGAGATCACCGAGCGCAGCGCGAACCGCATCGCGAGCGCTGTCGGCGACGGCTCCCATCAGGGTTTCGTCCGCGTCGACGGGACGCTCGCGAATGGTGAGGGCCTGAGGGAGCCGGAGGAGATCCCCAGGCGTGAGCGCTCCGGCCACGAGCCCCTGTTCACGGGCCCGGCTGAGCGCGGCCTCCAGCGCCCGGGCGAAGTCCTGGTTGAACTCGACTTCGATTCCCGGGGTCTGGCGGAGCTGCAATGAAACACCCAGCTCGACACGCCCGCGGGCGACGTGTGCCGCAATGAGCCCGCGGACGTCGGATTCCAGGGCCGCGAGCATCTGCGGAATGCGCAGCTGCACGTCGAGATGCCGATGATTGAGCGCCCGGATGGTAATCCCGATCGTCGCGTGTTCGTCCTCGCGGGTCACCGAGGCGAAGCCGGTCATCGACTTGATCATGGCGTCAGACGCTGGGGCTTCATGACGTCACCGCGCGGCGCTCCCCGATCTTGCGCGCTTCGAGACGCTGCATCTGGTAGAGCGTCGCATAGGCGCCCGAAGGCCTCGACACGAGATCATCGTGGCGCCCCATCTCAACGACGCGGCCGCGCTCCAACACGATGATGGCGTCGGCCCGCCGGATCGTCGACAGGCGATGGGCAATGACAAACGACGTTCGGTTCATCATCAGGGTGGCAAGGGCCTCCTGCACGAGCAGCTCAGACTCGGTATCGAGGGCCGAGGTGGCCTCGTCGAGCACCAGAATGGGCGCGTTTTTCAAGAGGGCTCTGGCAATTGCCAGCCGTTGACGCTGGCCGCCCGACAGTCGCTGGCCACGCTCGCCAATGAGGGTCTGATAGCGCTTCGGCAGCGTCGTGATGAATTCGTGCGCATGCGCGGCGCGGGCGGCGACTTCGATTTCGGCCGCCGTTGCGGCCGGTGCGCCGTACGCGATGTTGTTCGCGATGGTGTCGTCGAACAGCACGGTCTCCTGAGTCACAATGCCAATCTGCTCCCGGAGCGACGCCAGGGAGACGTCCCGGAGGTCGACGCCATCGATGAGAATGCCGCCGCTGCCGACGTCGTAGAATCGCGGCAGCAGGTTGACGAGCGTCGTCTTGCCCGCGCCGCTGCGCCCCACGATTGCCACCATCCGCCCGGCATCGACCGTGAACGAGACGCCGCGGAGGATGCGGCCAGGGCCTTCGTCGTAGCCGAAGGTGACATCCCGGAATTCAATCGACGATCGGAACGGCTGCAGGACCGGCGCGCCGGGCTTCTCGATGACTTCGGTGTGCGTATCGAGGATCTCGAAAATGCGCTCGGACGCCGCGATGGCCTGCTGAAGACTGGCGTTGACCCGACTCAGCTTCTTGGCGGGGCCGTACATCAGCAGCAGCGCCGCCGTGAACGACGTGAAGTCGCCTAGGCTGAGGTGTCCGGCCGCAATCTCCCGACTGCCGTACCAAAGGGCCGCCGCCATCCCGAAACCACCGAGGACTTCCATCGCAGGCGGCAGGCTCGAAAGCGCCGCCGTCACTCGCATGTTGGTCCGGAACAGATGATAGCCGGCCCGGTTGAACTTCTCGGCTTCCTTCTGTTCGGTGGCGAAGGCCTTCACAATCCGATGACCGGTAAACGCCTCGGTCGCCGTGTGGGAGATGAGCTCGAGGGCCTCCTGGCTGCGACGCGTCGTCCGCCGCACGCTCTGCCCGAGCCGGACAAGGGGGTAAATAATGAGCGGCGCACCGGTCAGACAGACGATCGCGAGCCGGGCGTCGAGATAGAACAACAACGCGCCATAGCCGACGAGGGCGAGAGATTCCCGGGCCAGGTCGCCCGCGGTCTCCGACACGACCTGCTGAATCTGGTTGACGTCGTTGGTAATGCGCGACATCAGCTGCCCAGTGGTCTTCTGCGAGAAAAAACCAGCCGACTGACCGAGTACGTGCCGGTACAACGCGTTTCGAACATCCATCACAACGCGCTGGCCCACGCCGGCCATCAGATAGGATGAAAC
>Ga0111539_10001766_pt1 | contig 28716 bp, 36 predicted proteins | sample RhiMethybrSRZTD1_FD_79667 | JGI IMG/M metagenome (GOLD analysis project Ga0111539, IMG submission 79667) | Populus rhizosphere microbial communities from Tennessee, USA - Rhizosphere MetaG P. TD hybrid SRZTD1 (version 2) (version 2) | ecosystem: Host-associated > Plants > Roots > Rhizosphere >...
AAGAAGGAGTGTCCCGATCATGGAGACATGAGCAAGCTAATCCGTAAATTACTAATCAAACATTTAGAAGGATTGCGAGAAGAGCATGGGGATCGGCCCAAATCAGACCAGCCTTCTTCATAAACTAGGCAAGAGGGCTGCTTGGGAAATGTCCGACCTTGAGTTACATCAACTTGTAGCTAAGGAACAGGAACGCCGGACTATTCAACGCGCCTTGGGTCGTGCTGCCAAGATGATGGAGATAGATGTTGATGACGGGACTTATGTTCCCAAGGTTGGCAGACCGCGGACTAAATCGCGCGTGAAGAAAGCTCCTGCTAAACTCGAGGACTTCGGGCTCAAAGCTGATCTCATCACAAAACTCAGGGCTACGGGGAAACCTGACTTTCAATTGATCTTAGAATTACAAGGAGCTGGGATCATCTAATGTCGGAAGCTACGCCAATCACAGAACTCAATGTGAGTGATATATCTAAGCCTGAGGTCGTCAAGAACCTCGCGGCTGAAATCGACCTATCTAAAGCAATCATAGTCGACGCGCACCTCCTCAAAACCTACCGAGCTTGTGAAATGAAGTTTTGGTGGTTTGAGGAACAGCATGTCATTGCTAAAGGTAAAGCTGCTGCCCCTGGCTTTGGCATTGCTATGCACTCTGGTATTGAGTGGTTTAGGCGATCAAAGATGGATGGGCGTCCTTACAACGATGCCTTGAAGATCGGCGCTGGTCATCTAATCCACTCATACCAGGAGTCCATGCCTTCTGAAATGCAGCAGGAGGTAATGCAGGATGATAAGCGATCACTCAACAATGCTCTTAGAATTTATCAAGGGTATTGCGAGCACTACGAACCATTCGGGCTCAGATTCCACTACATCGAAATCCCTTTCGCATTGTATCTTGGACAGATTAGAATTGCTAGCCTCAGTAGTGGAATTGAAGAATCCAAAGATGTCGTCTATGTCGGTATCATCGACGGAGTTCTTGAGATGCGAGATCGTCTGTATGTCAATGATCTCAAGACGACTTCTTGGGTAGTGTCAGAGCAATGGTTAGAAGGTTTTAGGATGGATCAAGGCCTTTGCGGCTACACAATTGCTGCTCGTGAGCTGCTAGGCGTTGATACTCAGTATGCCCTAGTCCACGGCATCTGGGTGCAGAAAGAACCTAAAACAAAGGGGGCTAAACCATTAAGTGACTACTTCAAAACGAAGGAAATTTATTGGTCTGATTCCCAGTTGGCTCAGTGGCATCGTAACACCTTACGAACTGCCTATAGAATTGAGATATCTCGCCAGAGGAATGACTGGCAAGAAGACTGGGGTCAGAACTGCGGGGCTTTTGGAGGATGTTCTTATCGCCCTCTTTGTGCTGCTACTCCTGAGTTTCGTAGCAGATTGATTGACTTGGATTACGAGCGCGCTGTCTGGACTCCATTAGAAGACGAGCGTCTGCAGAAAATGAGTATGGAGGCTCAGAATCTCTAATGAGTTATGCCTATAATAAAGCTAAAGAGAACCGTAGAAGGTATTGGAAAAAGCACCCTAAACGAGGCCACGGACAAGGATACCACCACCCAAGACTCACTCCCTCTGAGAAGCTCAGAAATCTTCTGGGCGCTTTTTCACGAGGTGTGGGGAGCGAGCAAGGAAGGGAAGTATGACAAGCGCAAGTGGGGTGAACTCCAAGAGATGATTCAGGAACTTGAAAGAGAAAGGAGGTGAGAAAATGAGTGTAATAATGATCTTCAATAGGAAAGTGATTCCATTCCCGCCAGTCTCAGGAGAGAAAGATACTGGAAATGGCAGGGTTGAGGCTGATGTTGTTGGGTTTATAGATGGAGAACCTTTCACTCCTGGCATGTTGAAGTTCCCGAACAAGCAGACCTGGACGAAATTCTGGGGCGCCTTGCAGCGTGGAGCTCTCCAAGTGCCGGAGTTAGAGGTCAAGATGGAGAATGTACCACCGACTGATGATGATATTGCTGGTGTTCCAATTGGAGCATATAAGCATACAACTGACATCTCAGATTTTGACCTGAAAAAGGCGGCTGAGATTCCACCAGTTAAGTTCATAGGGAAGCAGTCATGAATGCGAACTTTCTAGGTTTTGATAGGCTACGAAGAAAGGAGCTATCTTTTGTGCCTACGCTAGATGAAACAGCTGCAACTGATCCTATCAGGGCGGCGGTGTGGGGAGTGAGCGGCTCTGGCAAGACCACCTTGGCAGGGCTGATGGCGGGCTTCGAGGAATTCCGGCCTGTTTACTTTGCCGACTGGGATCGGCGGATAGTAAGTTTACGGGCTAGAGTTCCTCGGGAGCTATGGAAATATATCATCTCGGACGTCTACACAGATACCAACATTCAAGGAGGCGGTTGGACTGCGTTTGAGGCCAAGATGCAACGGATTGAGTCTGAGGGAGTTAAAACTGTTGTCGTTGATTCTATGACCTTCATGCTAATGGGAGTCATGAATAGGGTGCTGATGCTAGATGGCATGAAGCCTTCAACGACAAATCCACAGTTACAAAATTACCTCTCACAGCAGTCCATCGTTAAGGATACCTTACAGAAGCTGTGCTCAAAGAAGCTCAATGTCATTTGTACCTTTCATGAGGCCAATGATAAGGATGAGTACAGTGGCAGAACCTTCAAAGCATTTGCTATTACAGGCAAACTGACAGAGACCGTTCCTGGCTATTACAATGAGATATGGCACTGCGAGATTGCACCAGGAGCTGCCGGCACTGAGCCTGAGTATGTTATCAGGACAAAAAGTGATGCAGTTTACATGGCTAGGACTACGTTCAAGTCACTAAAGGCGACAGAGAAGCAAGGGGAAATCTGGCCCAAGATCATCGCTGAGATGAAGGGCTTAAAATCGGCAGCATAACAAGGAGGAGAAATGGACTTAGATATAAATTTGAATGAGGTAAAGGAAAAGCCTTTACTTCCAGCAGATCGTGAAATGACTATTGCCATCATCAAGGCAGAAGTCAAAATAGCGAAAACAGTCAACGCTAAGACAGGACAGAAAGAGCCATATGTCAACTGCGAAATGGCTCCTTTAGATCCTGAGTGGGCAGGGCAGGAGTATAAGATATATCATGCCTTTGGCTTAACCCCAGGATCGTTGTCATCACCTGATCCTACGTTCTCGATCAAGAAGTTCTTCATCGTCATAGGCCATGAATGGAGGCCAGACGGTAAGTTCTCGACCGAAGAACTGCAGACACTCAAGTTCATTGGCAAGCTGAAGTATGATGACAAGCGGCCAAATTTGCCTCAATTAGCAGCAGTCCTGAGAGGCGCACAGTAAAGATCGGCTAGGAGCGTGAGACCGGCAACTGACTAGCACCCGATTAAACAAGGGATGCTTTTAATTCAGTCTAAATTGCCTCATGCTTCCTGGTTAATAGGGTGCGGCTCAAGGGTTCACATAGGGGCCTCAGAAACTCCCTAGCGGAGCCTGGAGGAAGACGTGGCGACTTGTGGTGGGTACGGTAAGCCGTGGCCCCGTCCCTAATTAACCAAACAAGGAGGAGATAAAAATGGCAGAAGAAGCAACAGTGAATAAGACACCACCGATTAGCATGATTAGTCTGAGAGCAATCCTGATCCCTGCTGACAGACAACGGCAGAAGATCAACGAGGCCAAGTTGAGTGAGTTAGCAACATCAATACAAGCTCACGGCCTAATGAATCCAATAGTAGTTTGTCCACTTGATCGTGTCCGGTTCCCGGACGTTCCGGCTCATATCACTTATCAGATCGTCGCTGGCTACCGTCGTTTCTGCGCTTACGTCAAACTCAAAAGAACAGAAATCCCTGCTACCATGAGGGATGATGTGACAGATCGCTTAGACCAGGAGGAAATGGAACTCGACGAGAACCTGATGAGAGAGAACTTATCCTGGCAGGACGAAGTCGTCGCTCGTAAGCGAATCGCAGAGATTAGGAGTAAAAAATACGGCGAAGGAATAAGGGATGTTGCTGACCATATTGGTGAGTCTAAGTCTGAGGTCTGGGAGGACGTCCGGCTAGCCAAAGCAATGGAGGTCTTACCAGAGCTAGGTGAGAGCAAGAATAAAACTCAAGCTCATAACAAGCTTAGATTATTGATGAGGCGCCAAGACCTAACCATCAAGGCTGCAGCGCTCCAGATGGAGGCAGCCAAGGGGAATGGTGCTACTGCTGATGACCTTGAGAGCGTCGAGCATAAGGTTAAATTAGGTGATTGCTTGCAGATCACTAAGTCATGGGCTGACGGCTGCTTGAAGTGCGTCATCACCGATCCTCCTTATGGAATCAACTTGGACGAGGGTGAGACAAAGAAAGGCAGTCCCCATCCAACCATCTATGATGATGCAACTTATGACATAATGGACTTGACTGCTAGAATGGTCAAGGAGGCTTACCGCTTATTAGGAGATAACACCCATGCCTATTTCTTCTTCGACATCAAGCAATATACTAAAGTCTTCAAAATGCTCTCAGACGTTGGATTTACAGTTGAACCTATCCCACTTCTGTGGGTCAAACCTGGACCTGGCCAAGTTAATCATCCAGACTCTAGATGGGGCTCGGGCTACGAAGCATGCTTTTTTTGCCGTAAAGGTAACCGTGCCTTACTTCGGCAAGGGCAATCAAATGTGCTCGCTCATGATCCAGTCCCGTCTAACAAGAAAACCCACCCTGTCGAGAAGCCAGTTAGCCTCCTTAGACAACTTATCGAAACTAGCACAGCCCCTGGAGAAACTGTTGCTGACTTCTTCGCCGGCTCAGGATCGTTGGGCGAAGCTGCTATCCAAACAGGGCGAAATTTCCTTCTATGTGAAAAAGACCCAGCTTACCACGCCGGAATTGTTGAGCGACTTAGAAAAGTCCTTGGCGCTGGTTCAACTACCCCAGTTCAAGAAGCTCCAGCGTCGAAGTACGATCCCTTGGGCGGCGATGAAGAGGATGAGTAATGCCAACAGTTGAGTGTCCACCAACTATCAACCCTGGAGCTTTAATCACCTTCATTGGTGAAGCTCCTGGAGGCCAGGAGGTAGCATGGCATGAGTGCACCAGATGTAAGAGAGGAATTAACTATCCAGGACTTTGTAAAGAATGCGGAGCCCCACGCATCCACCACCCTCAAGGTTTCGTGGGAGGGTCAGGCAATTTACTTCGAAAAGCATGTAGAAATGCTAACATCAACTTTGATGACTGCAATCGCTCCAATGTATCAAAGCGACGACCTCCAGGGGATAATTTTAGCGTTTTCTACAAGGATCCCAAGCGACGTAGGGAACCGACAGAAGAACTCCTTTGGTGGCGTGAACTTCTTTTGGCGGAGCTCAGACGATACAGACCCAACGTCGTGGTTGCTCTCGGTAATGAAGCTCTTAAGACCCTATGTCCAGGGGCCGACGGCATTACTAAATGGCACGGAAGCATCCTTACAAGTCCAGTTATTGACGGACTTAAAGTCATACCCGCCCTACACCCAGCCTACATAATGAGGGATAACTGGGAGTGGTATTACATACTAATACGCCAACTTAAGCGCGTTGCAGTTGAATCAACTGCTCCTCGTATCCTTCAGAAGGAGCCAGAAGATGTCTTTGTCATTGCACCTAGATTGGAAGAGGTCGTCGGGTTTCTCCGGTTTATTGGTAGTTCCAAAGAGCCGTGGACTCTTGACATTGAAACTGTCGGTGACACGCTACGATGCTTCGGACTCTCGAGTTATGCTAGGCCTCAGTACGCCCTCTGTGTCCCAATTCAGAAGTCGACTGGCCCAGCATGGAGTGTGGTGGAGGAAAGTATCATTTGGCGCGAACTCAGCCTTGCTATGCGAGACAATCCGTTACTTGAGAATCAAAATATTATCTATGACCTTGATTACCTCCTGGACTACGGCGCAGAGCCAGGAGGAATCAACTTCGATCCAATGCTCGCAATGAACATTGCTTATCCTGAATTTGACAAGGGATTAGATTTTACTACCATGCTTTACACCTTCTATCCTTACTACAAGGACGAAGGAAAAACTTGGAATAAGAAAGAACCTGATGAAAAAACCTTTACCTACAACTGTAAAGATATGGTGGCAACACCAAGAGTCGCGCAAGCAATCAAAAGGGATCTCGCTACCGCTGGACTTACAGAATGCTACAGAAAAAGAGTTAATCGCTTCCTACCAATCGCGCTTGAAATGCAACGGAATAGATTGCGTCTCGATCGCAGTTGGCACGAACGACTGGGCCATATCCTTAAAACTGAGCGAGAATTGCGACAGCAAGAGCTTGATAGAATTACTGGGCGAGCAATCAACGTCAAATCTACTCCTCAAGTCGCTGCTCTTCTTTATGAGGAGCTTCGGCTTCCTGTCAGAAAGAAGAGAGGCTCAGATGCTATCACAACCGACGAAAATACACTCCGAGAGCTCAGGGCGGGTCATCCTAATATACCACAACTGAATATGATCCTAGAGATCAGACACCTCAGGACGAAGGAGAGTAATTATATCAATGTGGACTTTGATACTGATAGTGATGGTGAACACTATCTCGGCTACATGGCTTGTGTTAGTGTTGCTAAGTCTGGGAGGTGGGCGTTTAAGCAAAGCCCTAAATGGCGCGGTTCTTCACCTCAGACTGTCCCAAAGATTATGCGACTCATGTACAGTCCGCCACTACATTCAGTCTTTTGGCAGCGAGATCTTAGCCAGGCTGAGGCTCGCATTGTTGCTTGGCTTTCTGATTGCAAGTTTCTCTTGTCTGTTTTTGCTTCTCCAATTAAGATCCACAAGGTCGTCGGTGGCGCCATTTTCAGAAAGCTGCCCAATGAGATCGAGTCCGACTCCCAGGAATATGACATTGCTAAGCGCGTAGTTCACGCTTACAATTACATGATGGAGTATAAGAAACTAGCAATAACTGCCAATGTTCCATTTGACTTTGCAAGGATGACCTATGACCAGTACGCTACAAAAGTCCCAGAGATCCCTCAATGGTGGCAGTGGACGAAGCAAGAAGCCATTACAAAAGGACGTCTTGTTACACCTATGGGAAGGGTTAGACAAACTTATAAGGCGGCATCCGCTCTCACCAACACAGGCCAGATGCCTGATGAGATACTTAGAGATTTGGTATCTTACATACCGCAATCCACTGTCCCAGACGTCCTCAACGAGTCAATGTACGAACTATGGGAAACCTGCCCCTGGGTCAAGTGGCACCAACAAGGTCATGATTCTTTCCTTGCGAGTGGCCCTCCCGAGCGGACTGAAGAGTTCTTTCAGCGTTCTGAAGAAGCTGCAGGGAAAGTCCATTTTACTATCCATGGAAAAGACTGCCATATCCCAGGGGAGTTCCAGTGGGGCTACAGCTGGGGAGCAATGTTGGCGTATAAGGTCGGCGAGGACGTTTCCTACGAGGCATGGAAAGAGCGAGCAACTAGAGAAGGTTGTTTCAAGGAGGAAAAAATAAAAGAGCGGTTACTATCAATGGCTTAAAGGAGGTGAAATGAACAAGCGCGCAAGGAATTCTCTAATCCGTATCTATCAGGCCAAAGTTAACTATTACAGGGCCATGATGGTTACTTACCAAGAAAAACTGGATCAATTAAAGGAGGAAGATGATGACTCCAGCACGTCACAGACGGTTCAGACTAGAAGCGGAAGAGGCGCTCAGGAACTGGAGCGACAACATAAAGGGTATGCTTGCAGGCCGTTACGGGAAGGGTGAAGTTGGGCATATTCTAATCCTTTTCCCTTTTGGAAATGATACCTCAGCAACATGGATTAGTGATGCAACGCGCCCAGGTGTCGCTAGAATGCTCAGAAAGCTGGCTGATCACTTAGATGATCGAAGGGTTATCCTGCCAGGAGATGATAGATTTGGCTTGCAATAACAAAGATGAGAAATCTAGACAATTGGCTGCGCGCGTACATGGAGTATACCTTGGACACGGAGAGTCCATCGTGCTACCACTATTGGACAGGTTGTTCTCTAATAGCTGCAATCACGAGGAGACAGATATGCCTGAACTTCAATATGTTCAAGATATACCCGAACATCTACGTGATCCTAGTTGGACCAGCTGGTGGCCGGAAAAGTATTGCTACTGGCATTGGGATGGCACTTGCGGAAAACGCTGGGATAAGGAAGTTCAGCGACAAGATCACGGCCGCTGCCCTTATCAAAGATTTAAGCAATGCAATTGAGAAAAAAATTTCCGTAACAGAGAATGGAGGACAGGAGGTCGAAATTGTTTCTCCTGTGATGATCTATGCAAGTGAGCTTGGAGTATTCCTGGGCCATGACGCCTATGGAAGCGGAGTTATCGCAGACCTTACTGACCTATATGACTGCCCTACTCGATGGGAAAAGAAAACCATTTCGCGTGAGGCTGAGACTGTCCAAGGTCCTTTTATCAATTTTCTTGCTGCATCGACTACCCAAACGCTTAAGGATGTCTTACCGCAAGGAGCAGTTGGTCAGGGTTTCACTTCGCGTATCCTCTTTGTATGGGGATCAGGTAGAAGACAGAGAGTCCCTATACCGACGTGGAGTACTGGACACGAAATGCTACAGAAGAATCTAGTAGCTGATCTCAAGCATATTGGCAATCTAAAAGGGACATTCCAGTTTAGTGATGATGGCTTTAAGGCCTATAAGAAATTCTACATGGAGCACCCTGAGCCTGAGGAGGAATATGATGATGAGAGGCTTAGAGGTTATGGGTCGCGGAAGGACATTCATATCTTGAAGCTCGCGCAGATTCATAGCTTGGCTGACAAAGATCCACTTATCATCACCGAGGTTGACATAGCCAAAGCAATCGAAGCTGTTGTTTGGTTAGATGAAGGCTTACCTAATGTTTTTGCTGGGCATGGAACAGCCACTAACTCTCAGGACGTTATTAGAGTATTCAAGCAGATTGAGGCAGCAACTGCAAGGTTTGGATATGTTAGCTATCCTGAGTTACTTAAGAGAAATTATAGTTATTGTAATGCGCAGGAGTTTGCGAGTGTTCTTGATACATTATTGCAGTCAAATGCTGTTACTGAAACAATCGCAAAAGATCCTAAATCAGGGAAAATAGCTAAGATCTTCAGGATTGAGGATCCTAACTTTATACAAAAATGGCAAGGGAATATGCCGAGAGGATTAGGGCGATGAGAAGTGGAGAAGCGATTGTCACTTTGTGGGAGCAGCAGACTAGATTAAAGTTGCCAGCACAGCAACGTGAAGTGTTGATAGCTTACATTGAAGCTGGCTTAAAGGAGGTGTATGAGTTAGCACAACAAGAAACATTTAGTATGGCGAAACTACTGGCTCAAAAGGAGGGGAAATGATGACAGTTCAAGGTGTAATAGCTGAGTTGCAAAATTGGCCTCAGGATGCTAAAATCATAGTGACGCTGGAGCAAGGAGATAAGGTTCCGCGTAGATTTGAGATTGACGAGCTTAGCTACGAAGAACCTGTTTGCCCTGATAGTGAAGATATTGGTGAGATCATTATTCTGGAGAGTGGGGAATTCTAATGAACAACAAGGACTTCGAGGCACTCGTTGGAGAGTTCAGGAAGAAGCAAGATGAGCTGATTATTCTCAAGGGAAATGATTATACTGTCGGCAATGCACAGGAGGACAGGCTGTGGAATTTTAAGACTGTTGCTGGTCTGCTTGGCATAACTCCTTTGCAGTGCCTCGGGGTCTATTGGCTCAAGCACGTTTTAGCTATCTGTACTTTCATCAAGTATGGAAAAGTGGAGAGTGAGGACATTGATGGGAGATTTTTAGATGAGTCGAATTACAACCTTCTGGGAAGAGCGCTCGTCAAAGAAGGTCAAAAAGGTAATGTCAATGAGGTGGAGCTTCCTGGAAAAGTTATCAGGCAGGCGATGCCCGTCGTGCGGCAAACTAAAGCTAGGACTAAAGATAAGAGATTTAACAATTCTAAGCGGCGGAAGGTGTCGAGTCGCGGTCGTTCAGTGCGCTAACTTAGAGTGTCGATATTATCTAATTTTAGTTCCAGGAGGAAAGGTAGATCGGGTTGTCCGGAAACCGGACAGATGAGGAGGAGAAATGCTGGATTTAGAGACTTTCATTGCACTCAATAAGCCAGACTTTGATGGAGCAGTTTATGATCCTAAGTACGACAAAGCCAGACTCACTGGCCAGATGTTAGGGATTTGGAATATAATGAAGGACGGAGTTCCCAGAACCCTGCGCGAGATTGCATTTCTGACTGGCTATCCTGAGGCATCAATATCAGCACAACTCCGTAACTTTCGTAAGGAGAAGTTTGGCAAGCATACCTTAGATAAGTGGCACCGTGGTAGGAAAGAAAACGGTTGCTGGGTTTACAAACTAATAATCAATCCATCTTGGGGGAAATAATGAGAATCATTTTTACGGAGTGGCTCTATAACAGAGAGCTGCTGATAGTTGAAGGCCTTGCAGTTCCTGTGCGCGACGACCGAGTCGCTTTTGGCAACCGTGTCTTTAAGGTTGTCTTAGTAACTCACTGCTATGACGCTGAGAAGCATTACTCGGCCAAAGTAGAACTGGAAGCTATCGCTCATCCATTATGAGTACTAGAATCGAGCAGGAAGGCGAGAATTATCTTGTCATCTTCTCAGAAGATCAAACTGACATTATAACTGTCGTCCTTCCTCGCTCAATTCCATTGAGAGATCTCGAGAAAAGAGCCTTAGCTTGCTTATCCTTTGATTTTATCCGCCTCCGAAAAACTCAAAAGGCAGCCCAGGAGGAGGTGGCAGTGGCTCCCTCGTCTGCTGAGCCGGCGCAAAAAGTTCCGAATTCCTGATAGCTGGTGGAGTTCCCTTCATTATCCTTTGTGCTGTTCCTTGCAGAACTGTCTGACTTCTCGCCTTAGCTCGGGTCAAGATATCATCATGACTAATCGCGAACTCAGGCCAGAGATTATTCCAGTGATCTACCTCATTCCTCACCAAGGTCTGAATATCATCACCTAAGTCAACTCCTGATGCTAATGCTTGCCCATACCTACTAGCAGCATAATCTAAAACATCGCTCCTTTTCTGAGTCATATCCATCATAGCATCAGCAAACGTATCTATTTCCGCGGGCCTCATTTGCCTTGGATCAGCTGGATCGTAAACTCCCATCGTACCACCTGCAGGCTTAAACCCAGCCATATACTTAAACAAGTCTCTCCAGTCACCCTTATATTTCAAGCGCCCCTCAGGATCCTTAAAATCGTAATCTACTCCATCTATCAGCATTGGCAAGGCTTTCAACCATCTTGCTGCAGGAATCCTCGCTGCTAATGACTCATAGCCACGTTTGAGAGCTGACGGCTCTGGAGCTGACTGCGACAACATAGCACCAGTCACACTCCCCACTAATCCCATCAAAGGACCAGCGGCAAAGTTTCCAACTCTCGTAGCCCAGTTCTCTCCAAAGGGTGGATTATAGAGCTGAATGCTACTACTTATATCAGTTCCCAGCAACGAGGGTAAACCTACATGAAAAATATCAGCAGCTGTCTTCCCGTACTGCCCCTCAATGTCCTTATAGAGTTTATAAGTTAGCCATCCTGCCTGGCCCATTGTCGCTGCTTTGAATCCACCTAATGCTAGCTGAACTCCCAACCACTTAGCTGCCGCGGGATAGTTTTTATCTTTCAAGATATCAATGAACATCTCAGTCTGCTTAACTGGGAATCTTTGAAACATAGTCATCAATCCCCAGGGATCAAGCTTCCTGAAAGCTATTGGCTGGTCAGTTGTCAAGCCCATGAACTGTGAATAAACCCGACCTCGCAGAGTGCCGTAATCAGCAGCTTGCGCGTCAGTCAGGCCAAATTTCCTTGCCCTATTATACATTGTCAGGAAGGCTGTTTCCTGGTTAAATTTCTCAGAGATTCCCAATCCTCTAGAAGCACCTTCCACCTTGCTGGTGTCAACAACTCCATGCCGTTTTAGGAGTGCTTGCCCTGCGTCTGACGCTCTCAACTTAACGCCTTGAGCAATCTCCTCAAAATCAGCAATAGGCCATAACGTCGCTAATGTCTGAGTAAAGTTGACAGCATGAAACCTAGGATTCCATCGCAGTAAGCCAGTCACCAGCCCATTCTTTACTCCACCTAACATCCGCTCCAGAGCCATAGGCGCGACAACATCTCGCAGGATGGGAGTAGCAGCAATGAAGTTATCAACGTGCTGGCTGAAGGGCATTCTATGGCCCCACAAGTTATTGATATTTTCTCTCAGCGTTATTGCTAGCTGTGGGTATCTCTTAGCTATCTCATTGATCTGAGGTCTGACTCTTTCTTTCAGTTCTGAAACCTGCATCCAGCGCTCAAGACTCCTATCATAAGTGTTGAGTAAATTCTTCATGTCCTCAACGTAATTGCCACCCTTACCTAACCTCTCTCCCATCTGCTGTAAGAGCTGGAATGGCTTACCTGCAGCACCTTGCAAGAAATACTCACCCTTAGCTGCGGCCTGAATCTCCTCGCTCGTTGGGACTAAGGCATTAGCTAGATGGCTGTAAGATCTTTCAATCCTCCCTTTATACAGATGTAGTAAGTCACTATCAAAGTAAGCTTGTGACTCGATCTTGATTTTGGAAGGATCCATTCCTCCATCAACTAGCTCCTTAACTTTAGTCTTCCAATCTAATCCATTGCTAGCAGTTTTGAGCAATGTCCCTTTCTCATCTTTGATCTGATAAAACCCAGGGAAGATATTAAGGATGACACCATCAGCTCTAAAATCATCAGGGACTTCCCTCAGCACTCTCCGCTCAACCTCCTGAGCTTTCTCCAGCGTCGTAGCCCCTTCCATCTCCTTGTTGACAGTCCTAGCAATTCCATTCCTGATTATATCTCTCATTCTAGGAATCGCAGCCTGCCGATCAACCTCAAATTTATCACTTAGCCATTTGGCCCAGTTCTTAGCGGCCTGATTAGCAACTGTTTCAGGCGCTGCCAGTAACTCATCAACCTTATTTAGGTTATAAGCCAAGGTCCCTTTTAAGCTGTCAGCATCACTCAGCCCAGTCAATGCTGTAGCAGTTCTAGCCTGCCGATTGTTGACTGCTTGCACTATGTTTGCATCAGTCAGTTGTGCCTCCATAGCAACACCACCAGCCTCTGGGCCAAAGGCATTTGCTCGCGTTGCTGTCGTGCCTAGTGTCTGAAAGATATTTATATCCTTCTTATTAGGACTGACAAAGGCTAAGTTATCCTTAGTCATTCTTGGCTCAGGAGGCATTTCACTGACTATGTTATTTTCCTTAGCATGTTCCAACCATAGCTCAGTCTCAGCATCGGCTCTTCTCAGTGCGATCTCTGCTAATGATGGTCTTTTCAAATCCAGCGCTACTTCAGCGATCGTTGGCTCTGATGGCTGTGATCTAGCTTTGGCTGCTAGGTCCTCCATTGGGGCGCCTGATCGAGCCATCAACTCCAACTCTGACGAAGCAGTTTCTCGAGTTGGTACTCTCTCAGTTACAAATGCCAGTTGAGGATCTCTCTTAACCATATCCTCCCAAGTCTTAGGCCTGCCAGCCCCAAGGACCTCTGCTAATCTCAGTCCACTTTCACCTAGCTTTCCAGCCTTGGCTAGGAATCCTAACCCCAGCGTGCTAGCAGCGCCTGTGACGTCTCCAGCCAATCTCCCCCACTGTTCATTCCCAGTAAGTCCCGTAACTGCTTCTTCTCCAGCTGCTTCGACAGGAGCGAGCAACGCACTAAAAGGAGACGCAACTCCACGTACTGTTCGTAGCAGCGCATCAAGTCTGCCGTTTCTACCACCTGTGAAGATATCTCCAACCGCTCCAGGCAATCCAACAGCTGCATCGACCGCCTCTCCAACTCTTCTACCAGTGATACCAGCATACTTTTGAAGAAAATTCGCGTCCTCTGGGGTTCCTCCACCAAATTGCTTTGCATAGGTTCCCTCATCAGGTTGTGGAGGAGTTGCTGTAGGGGCTGTGAGATCGTTGCCTCCAACCGCACCACTGCCAGAGTCAATGTCTGCGGCTGCCGACTGGATTTCAGCATCACTCATTTCCTGTTCACTGTCTAAGCGGAAGGTGCCCTTGCCAGGAATGTCGATTCTGTAAGTTGGCATTATTGTCCTCTTACTCCAGGGTTCTCCCAGTTGACGCCTAAACGGCTAGCAAGCTTCTTAACCAAATCTCCGCCCTTACCCTCAGCAGCATTTTGGCCAAGATAAGCTAATCCCTCATCCATTGCATTTCTCATTAGGTCTCTATTAGGATTAGTGACTCTCAATTGCTGCTTGGCAGGGCCACCAAACAACTGCTGCAACAAAGTAGGGCCAGCCACTTGCTTTGATAGAACTGTATTTAAGGTGCCTCTGTTACCAGCCGGCAGAACATCATGTAACAAGGTGCCAATTGTCAGCGCATCTATCGGATTAGTCGCTGCCACTCTCGGTGCATTAAGGGAGTGTTGCATCTCATGGCCGATAGTGAATAAGTTGTCAGCGTAGTTAGGAGCTACCTCCATGAAATGAGCGCTAGGCAATGGCTTACTTAAAGCTCCTGCTACTCCACTTGGCAAATCCTTAGCAATGCTAGCTTCCATAATTTGAGGGGCTTTCTCCATCGCTCCAACCATATTAGGATAAGCTCGGCCAAACCTCTGAATCATTGCCTTAGCTGGATCAGTCATACCTGACCAGTTAATCAGTCCAGCAACCAAAGGACTAGAATTGATAATGTCACCAACCAAGGGGCTAACATTAGAATCACCACCAGCTTGTATCGTGTTGAGCGCGGAAGAAACTCTCTTGTTATACTCGCCAGCTCGTTGACCGTACTGGTAAATGTTATTGAGTCCAAAGTTGAGAATATCTGTGAGTAAGCCTTTACCAAGCCCCAGAGGGTATATGTCCTGAGGTACTTCAGGATGGCCCCAGGCATTAGACGTAGCTTGTGCAGCATTAGTAGCAGCGGCTTCATTAGGATATTGTAAGAACTGAACCCCACGGCGTTTTAGTTCATCAAGTGCAGCTCTAGGATCAACTGCCCCTGGTGCCAACACACCTGATGTAGGGACATTGATTGCAGTCCCATCATCGTTAGTGAAGGAAGCTGTCTCTAAATGGCTCATTATTACTCCCGCGTATAGTTATAACGCTTCCCAGTAGCTGTCGCACCTTGACCAGCAGTCCTACCCCTAGCATAAGCAGCGCTTCTGCCACCTTCCATCGGTTGGACTCCTGGAGGTAATGTTGTAGGACCGCGGCCAGTTCCGCCTGTTACTGCTGGCTGCTGAGAGAGATTCCACTGCGGAATTACTGAAGGGCCACCAGTTGAAGGCATTGCTCTATCCCACCACGCCGTTCCACCTTCAGTGCCAGGAGCTCCACCACCAGCAGCTCCAGCATCACCCTGGATCAGATCACCTGTCACTTGCTGCAGCATCTGATTTAGGACCGCTGCCTGCATCTGCTTCTGCTGACGAACCTCAGGAGGATCAATTGGTGTTATCTCAGTCTTTTTCAAGGCATTATTCAAATTAGCGATCATGCCATACTTCTGGTTCTTGATGGCTTCATTCCTGGCATTGATGATATCTCGCTTGTAAAGCTCATTAGCATCAGCATTCTGCATTGCTGCCATGCCTTGAATGTTCCTGAGGCTAGTCAGTGCCTCACGCTCAGGGGCTTGCAACTGATGCTGGTAAGCTAACTTTATCAGTTCTTGCCTTAGCTTACTACCTAGAAAGCCAGTTGAGTCTGCTCCAGCCTGAGCGAATGTAGGATTAGGTAAGCCATCTGGCCCTGTTGTCGATCCCTGATAATAGCCCCAAGGAGTTTTAATGCCTTGCGGAACCGTTGTATTTTGAGGTGGGCTGATCCCTAATCGCTGCATCACTAAGGCTTGTAAATCAGGATCTAAGTGATCTGATGCCTTCATGACCGCCAAGGTATTTTTCAATCTGTCGCGCTCGAAGTCATTGATATAATTACTGCCAGCAACAGCCCTAGCTGAGTCAGCCTGGACATTGGCGTATCTATCTCTCATGCCAGGATCAGCGATAGTGAATCCTAGAGGAGCATCAGCATCGTACTGAGCTCCAGGAGGAGTCGCCATGTTGAGTTGCGCCGATGCTAGCAAAGGGCTCAATCTAGCCTGAGTGGCAGTATCGCCAGATGCAATTGCGTCTTCTAAAAGGCCCATTGTTCCTCCTAATAATATTCGCCAGGTTGCGGCCCCATGTCTTCCCAAGGTCCGTAACTGATCAGTGACTGCGGATTGGTATTGCTAGTCGGATAATAACCAGTGCCGCCAGCTCCTCCATAACCAGTGCCTCCACCTGTCAAGCCATACCCTCCATAGGGATTGTTAGGAGCTGGACCTGAGATGTTGGAACCACTGCCAGCTGGCTCAGGATTGACCCCAGTACCAGCAAAGCCTCCCCCATAGGTGGGATTCATTCTACGTTGCCAATCAGCAATCATAGAATCATAGCCAGGATCAAAGATACTAGGCCCCAATGATGGGCTACCTCCACCATAAGAAGCTCCAGCGCTGCCGCCTCTATTAGCAAGAACATCAGGCCTGATCAGTTTCAGTAAGTCCATGTAACTCTGGCTTGGCATGAAGCTGTTTTTCTGTTCCTGCAACAATCCAGGGACTAAAGTGGCTAATGTCTTAGAGATCATATCTGACACTAATCCACTTCGATTGGTCAAGATATTGTTCTCATTGTTGGCAACTGATTGGCCGTAAGCAGTCGATCTCAAACTGCCAGCAGCTCTAGCCGCATCAGTGACGGCCTGGCGAGATTGATTCTCAGCAGGTGCTAGCCTTCCTAGCGCGCCTTGAATGATCTGCGCTAACAGTGGGGAACTCATACCTCCCTGAATGAGCGACTGTAATGAGTCTAGCCCAGTAGGGATCATGCCCCTTGTTGCACTAAATAGATCATTGAACCCTGGGTCAGATAGCGGGGAAATCTGGTAAGGATTCCCACTAGATCCAGTAGAGAAAGCAGTACTCCAATCAGCCATCTTATTCTCCTTTACTTCACTAGTGGCTGTCCGGGTCCCGGACGTGTTTCACTGTCAATTATCCCTAGTTTGTAACTATTCAGTTCAGCTTGCAACTTCTCAATTATTGCATCCTTAATGCAAATCTGAACTAGTAAGTTACCCACTGTGGCTTCTATCTTCCTCTGTACAACTTCCTGTTCCAGCTTGATTTGCTGAGGATTCTCAGGCCTCTCTCCATTACCATTCATCATCTTACCAAACCTCCTGCGATTTTGTCGCCCTATCAGCGATTGCGTTCTGTGTCGTTTCATAGTCAATCACCTTACTCTTCATAAAAGCCTTTAGCGCATCTTGCACCTCCACAACAGTAGCATCAACCCAAACTGGAGGAGTGGCATTGTTAAAGTGTCCAAAAGCCGTTCTTATTCTAGGAACAAGCGTGTCAGCAACAATAACCTGTAAAGTAGCCATTCATCCTCCTAAGCACTAAATACGTGTATATACTTGAGCAAGCCATTATAGAGTACTGGAACCCTACCATAGTATGCACCTGCTGCTGTAGTATCTACTGTCCCAAAACTCATATCGAAGTTGTTGGTCGCTCCACTTGTTGCATCGAGGCGTATTCCGTAAGCCGAAGTCATGCCTGCTGCCCCTTGATTCTGGATGAGGATGCCATATTGAGATTGAGGTTTCAGCGCACCACCTATCGAGGGAGCATTGCATTGTAGAGTATAGCCGTTAGTTACTGCTCCAGATACGTTGTTGTATGTGCAGCTATAGTAAGCTGCCGTTGCACCTGAAATAGTGACACCTGAAGGAGGCGCAAGAATGGCTTGATTCAAACTATTATAGCAAGCCCCAATGTTTGCACTAGGCGCGAAAGCAGCACTGATGCTAACGCCCCACGGACCTTCACCAGCCCCGGTAAAAGTCGGCTGGAAGTAGACGCCAATAGTAGTCGCATTTGGATTACTGATTGTTGGGCCAAACTTTATCGCTGCACTTGCCGCAGGTATCGAAGTGATATTCTGAAAGACTAATATGTCTGCATTAGTAACAGAATCCCAAAAGGCAAATTTGTTATCTGTCGTCTTATAGATAATCCATTTAGTTGTGCCGTTATCTGCCCAACAGACGTTAATCTGCTTTGATGCAGTACCACTATCAAAGACCGCAGTGGCAGTACCAGCACTTACTGCAGACAAATCGAAAATAGTCCTAGCACCATTGCTGCCAACCTTGAAGACAAAATGCTCAGAGCCTACACCCGCCCCTGATGTAGCAATGAAGTTAAGATCATCGCCTGCTGCAGTGCCACCAGTGATGGTCTGGCCACCTGATCGACCAGCTAGCAAGACATACTGAGTAAGCCAATCAGTCGTATAATCCAGCCAACTTGGATCAGTGCCATTACTCTTAAGGACTGTATTAGCAGCTCCAACAGCAAACCTAGCCCATTTAGGCGTTGAGTTGCCAACAATCAAGTCACCACGGACAACAGTTCCAGTTAATGTATCTCCTATGGATGCTGAATCTAATAGATTGATAGTGCCCCATGAAGGAGCAGCTGAGGCGCCACCTGACTTAAATATGTTATTAGCGGTTCCATACGTAGCTCCACCAATTCCCCACTGCCCTGATGGGCCTATCCTAAATCTCTCAGCTCTTGCTGATGTAGAGCTTCCGATAGGTGTGACTAGAAATGAAATATGAGTGCCGCGGTTAGTGGAGGTCCAATCCTCCGCGCACATCATCCTAATCAGAACTCCAGCGGTTCCATCAACTCCAGCTGTTCCAGGAGCAAAGCAAGCGGCTAAATCAATAGTGTCATTAGTAAGAGATTGTGTTGGGCTTGCGATAGTGCCACGACTATGCAAACCACGGAAAACGCCACCTTGCGCCTGTGCTCCATAGTTGCCAGCCTGATACTCAGCAGGTGTCGTCCCCTCAGTCAACCTGACAAATCCACGACTTGTCTGCCAGCCAGTTGGTAGTGATGTTTTAACTGTCAGCCACAAATCGCCATCAGTATTGAGCCGCATCACTTGGGCACGGTTCAAGGTAGTTAGTGGTGTGGTCTCAAATATTAAATAAGCCCCACTAGCAGTCCCAGACCAAAGCTCACCTGCTAAAGCCCTTATAGTAGCTTTATTAAAGGCGGCGGCTGTTGTAAAGCCTCCAAATCCAATTATACCAAGGAAATCACCTGACTGTGTGGCTGCTTCACTACCAATACTCCCTCTGGCCTTAAGCATAGTTAAGCCACCAGAGCTTGTATCAGCTGAAGCCCGCCTGACGTTGATATCTGTCAGATCGTCAGTCCCGCCAGCAATATCTATCGCTTTGGTAGGAGCAGAGTTGCCAATACCTAGCCATTTATTAGTATTATCCCATCTAAAACTAGCATCACTCGAGACTGTTTGTGTGCCAGTCCAAAATGTAGCTCTGCCGCTAGCCCCAGAGCCTCCAACCATCGTCGAGAAATCAAACTCAGTGCCAGCATCATTCTTCCAGAACAACCCTGAGGTACCTGACTTATCCTTGGCATAGATAAAGACGTGATTATCTGGAGGTGTTCCAGCAGCACCTTCACCCCAAACTGAGGAATTGCTAGTCTCCTCAATAGCGAGATAATCCTGCAGTGCCTGCCATTGTAAGCCGTATCTTATCATCTTAGAAGAACTTTCTTAATCCCGCAAAACTTGCAGGTTCTGATCCTTTTGCCAGTTCAAGTTGACTCGTATATCCCTAATTCACCACAGTTGGAACATTTCCTAAAAACAACCATCGGCTGAGGTCCTGGGTTAGGACCACAATTCCAGTCAATCATTCCTTCTACTATAAATTCCCCTGGCTGTAAGCGATAGGCCTCGTGCTCAGCCATCCACCTTTCAGCTCCCTCAGGAGTCCTCAACAAAAAGCAAGCCATTTTAAGCCTTCAGAACAATCGTTACTTGCGTCCCTAGAGCATCTGTAACTGTGACTGTCGCCCCAGCTTGCAAGCCACAAGGATTACAACCATTTGAGATCATTCCAGCTGACCTTGTATCACACATGCCTCCACCACTCAGATTAGCATCCTGAGTGCAAGGCGTATCAGCACCCCTAAAAGAAGAACTCCCTGTACAATTTCCAGAGCTACAATTGTCCTGACAGTTACCTCCCTTGCAAGGCGATGTCGGAGTGACAGCGCATCCAGTCCCATCGACTGAGTTACCAGTGCAAGCAGTAGTTGCAACGTCGTTGCAGCCGTACTTACGCCAATCAAATAGATTAAAAAGAGCGCCTGAGCAGACTCCAGCACCACCACCAGAGTGTTGACAGTATAGATAGTATATAGTATAAGCATTTCCAGCCACCCCACTTCCTGAGTTAGTTGGTGGCCTGACAGTTACTGACGATCCTTCAGCTGTTGATCCTGCTGTTGCTCCAGCCTGTGGCCCTGTCAGGGTGACTGATCCTGTCTTAGTCCATGTATAAGGTCCTTGGCCTCCACATGCAAGCAGCCTCAATGACTTGGTTGTATTGCACTTAAGCGAGTTATTAGCATTACAGCTCTTAATTACTAACTGATTATTTCTGCCAGGAACACACGTACAAGCCGAACCGCCACCTCCACCTCCTGACGCGCCACCAGTCCCATATCCAGGCCTTGTCTTAGATGCTGGTGTGCCGCCTCCACGCCTGACTGATATTGTCCCTCCAGATGGCCCAGTGACAAAAGGTGCATTAAAGCACTCATCACCAGTAAAACCTAATCCAGAAGGAAATCCACATATCTTCCTTGTTGTATTAGGTGGGACAATAAAATCTATATCACCATCATCTGGGCAATTCTGGATAGTGATAGAGTTTATGTCTGCATCACTTATGACTTGAAAGTCCTTACAACCAGCACTACAGTCAAGTATAATCCTACCATCAGTAACGCAGATGATACATTTCTTAGGATCAACTACCTTATCTCTAAATAACTGCTCAACTTTCTGGGCTAACTCCTGTAAGTTATCATCAGGTACCCCCATTCCCTGATCGGCAGAGCTTGGAGTTGGACAGCCCTGAGTATAAACAGTAACGACTGAGCTGAATGTACTCCCATCATCATCTGATAACTTATACCAATACTTAGTGCCAGTCGCTAAAGCGCCATCGGTATAAGTAAGCGTGGCAGCAGCAACTGAATCAAACCTCGTATAGGAAGCGCCATCAGTTGAACGCCAAATACTAACATTAGCTGAACCAGAATAACTCCAATTCAGAACTGTGGTTGATATAGAGGTTGATTCAACCCTAACATTTGTCGGTGCTGCCATTAGAAGGTGCCAGTCTTATCGAGTTTCTCCCCAGTAGCTAGGATTGAACTTGTCTCAAAGCCTATTTTCTCGAGCCTTGTTGTCGCGCTAGCTGCAGTATGAATCATCCTCACCTTGACATTAACCCATTCTACCAATCTGGGTGAGCCCATCTTATATACCACTTCCACGTTAGTCTGTGAAGCCTTATCGCCTGCAAGTGAAAGAATCTGCTCGTCTCCAAAATCCTCTCCGTAGCCTTCAGCAATAGATACACCAACTTTAGCACCATTACTCCTTGAAAATACCAAGCGAACTCTGTGCAGCCACCCTTCTTCAGCCATTTTCTGCCAACCAGTAGTCCAATAACGGCTGACTGCTGTTCCGTCGTCGTCCTTAGTGGTGTCATCAAAGTTACGAACCAGTGTAGTGGTTGACACGAGGATTGATTCTGCAGACTGATCAGTGTCCTTGAATGCGGTAGTTCCGATGAGTTGAGGTAAGCGTCCTTTAGAGAACTCGCCAGTTCGATAGTTAAATGAAACATAGCTATCCAATAACTGGTTACTTAGGCCAGTTCTATCATAAAAGAGATAATAGGTGTCATCTTCAGAGTCGATTACTCCGCGGGCGTATTTCAGCTTATTCAAGGATGCTGTGTTAGGTAAAACCTCAAATAGTGACTCATAACTAACTGGCTTGACCTGATCTGGGCTGATCTGGTAGATAATTCCATCAGTTCCAAGGAAGAAAGCTCCAGCGGAAGTGCCTGGGTCTAATCCAACAATCCCAACACTTAGAGGAGCAACAATGCCAACGTCTGAGGGAATCCCATCTTGCTGGAACTTCTGTGAGCCACCAATCCACTTTACCTTAATAACTCCATCAGATTTCAGAGCATAGAGATTCCTTCCCACAGGCACTGAAGCAAGCCAAGCACCTGGAGTTTCGTCCAGATTGATCTCATTAGTATCGCAGGGGCTCCACGTGCTAGCAGTATCCCAGTCATCAGCATATCTTCCAATCCGCTGTCCATCGGTAACATCTGTGAAGGTGCCGCTATCGGAGACGTTACAGGCGAAAAGAAATCCGAGATAAGCAACAATAGACTTACAATAAGGAGCAGAACTAGCAGCAATGTCCGAAGAATTACCTGAATTAGTAAACTTTCTAGGACGATCAAGGCCTTCAGTCGTAAAAATGAAAGTGTCATCAATGATCGTCCCTTGCGGTCTAGTCGTCGATGTACCATTTAGTGCAGTTCCTGTTACATCTGACCAACCGGCCGAGTATTTCTCCAATTTTGTAGGTAGCATCCTGAGAAGCATATGCGTCCCAGAGACACGCCGGTAGTTAAATAGCGCAATAATATCCGCGGAGGAAGCAGAGCTGACTGACTGATACTTGCTCATCCCTCCACGGCCCGAGACACGTCCAGCTCTAAACTTTACGTTGTTAAGATCCTTGGTGACTTTAGGGCTATCTCCTGGATTAACGGAGTCGCTATAGCCCTGAAACCTATCAATCCAAACAGTCTTGGCCTCACGCGGCATTAGACTACTCCTTGCAGATTTCGTCTAACCCTGAGCTCAACAACCCACTCTCTAACGTCAGCACTAGTTGTCCCAGTTGCCTGCATTGTAACTGTATAGTCTTTCTGATCAGTTCCACCCTGCAATGGCACTGACAGAATCAAGCCACTGACAGATTTTGTCCCTAAAACAGCCGCTGAGTTGCCTTCTTCATCAACAGCAGCGACCGTTGAGGCACTTAAAGCTGCATCTAACGGTAATTTAGGGGTAAAATCATAGTCATATGTCTGAATTTCATTTGGTCTCTTTACAACTACGTCATCAGCCATCGTTTTTACCTGCAATAGATGTTAAGGTTAGTGATTGATCTCCGTGTCAGGCGCCCAGCTCCCAAATGAGGAGTTAACATGACCCGATCTTTCCAGTCGCGCTTGAAGTTCTCACGTTTTAGCTTGGCAATCTCACCTCCATGACCGAATGGAGTGCCGCCAAGCAAATTCCTCCAGTAACTGGCCCCTTGGAGGTCTTTCAACTGCATTTCAAAGCCCCAGATGATAGCTCCATAGCAAAGTGCCATGCCATAGTTCTTCAAAAGGTCATCAGTGTCAGTGTTAGCGGTAGGATTATCGGTCCACTGATAGAAATAAAGCCTCAAATCGTATGCAAAGTCAGGTAGTGGTGGATAAAGTTTGAGAGTTGTGTTGTCAATGAGGGCAAACTCTGGATTTCCCTGATCGTCCTCATCGTACATCTGGTCAAGTTCATCATGATCTACTATGCCAAGCTCAACAGGTTGCCAGTTTACATCAGAAGCTTTCTTCCAAAGCAATGCTCTGGCGTCCTTGAAGTTGTCAATATCAAAGTCACCACCACTCTGGATTGAGTAATCTTGCTGGTTGATGACGGCTGAAGCATCATAAGTGCCTTTCATCCACCAGAAATTACCTTCACGCTCAATTAGTTTCCTGCCCTCGGTTAAGCCAAGGGTCAGAATGGTGGTGTTAAGCCCCAACCTTCCAAAATGCTCTCTTACAACGTCCTTGGCTTCTCCTAGTAGCATTAGTCCTCTCCAATCTTTTCCATCTTCTTATTCAAAACTCTGATGGTTGTCAGTATTTCATTTTGTCTGGTGGAAGCGCCTGCATCAACCCGATAGATTTTCTCCTTGAGCTCTCTCAAATCCCGATCTATTGTCTCCAGTCTGTCACCAAGATATTCGTGGTTGTGCAAGTCCATTTTCTCATGATCTTGAAGCCATTGCGTGAAGCTGGCTAGCCGAGTTTCAATAGCAACAACTTTCAGTAGGACCCAGCCAGCTATACCAACGCCTACCGAAAGTACCGCTGCAAGATAGATACCGAGATTACTTTCGTGCATAGTTTTCTCACAATCCAAATCATAGTTTTTACTCCTACTATGAAGGCTAGAAGCCAGATAACAACTCGATAGAAATTGTCATGTTGACTCCTAGCCATGTGTCCGGTTCCCGGACAATCAAACTAACATTTTAGCTACAAGCGTCAAAGTTAGCGAATTAGCAGAGTTCATTGAGGCAAAAGCCGCTCTGTAATAGCGATAACCTAAGTCCGCTGTAGCTACAGATTTGATCCCAGTTGCACTGAAACTCACTGCTGTTGGGAGCGCGACGAAGTTGGAATTATCATTACTTCCTTGAATTGCAACCGTCCCAGCTGCGAGTGTTCCAACTAATTGCGCTGAAAGGGATGCTAGTGGCCTATGTAACTCAAAATCTACATTGCCATCATTAGCCCCCGACTGCGTATAGGTCAGGACCCTTGTCCTGGTACCTCTATTCAGGTCTGTCGATAGTGCTGGCGCAGCCATTATAGTGACTCCAAACCTACTATGAAACAAGTGAAGTCAGACGTCCCAACTCCACCTGTGTGCGCGAGCCGATAATTTCTAAAGCCAATACCATCTCGAGGAACTGACTTGACTGCCGCGGTTGTTGAAGATACCTGCGTAGGGACATTTGCCCAGTTGGTGTTGTCATTACTAGCTTGGAGATCAGCAGTGTAAGCGCCGGCAGTGTTGTTAACGAACTGCAATGTAATTTTCTCAGCCCTAATCATCTGAAAGGCTGGGCTATTACCAGTCGTAGCAGTGCCATTGATCTTGACCTGCCTCATCCCAGGCATGACATACTCGTCTTGTAGCTTTGATGAAGCCATCAGAACTCCTTCCTATTCCTAATAATAATCACATTACTCTCGCCTTGCCGGTCAAAGTACTCACCATTCCAATTGGACTTGAAATACGGCCTATAATCCGTCATAGAAGTTCCACGCTCATAGTTCTTGTCATAATTAGCTCTATCAAGGAAATAAACCAACTCAGGGCCTATATACCTTGTATGCCCAGGGTCTCCCCACAACCACACTGAATCCTTATGGGGTGAAGTGATGAACATTCTCCCTTTATCTTTGAGAACCCTAGCAAACTCATCAAACTGCTCAAAGAAAAACTTCCAAGCTCCTTGCTGCCCCATATGCTCAAGAACTTCATAAGCATGGATCTCATCGAACGAATTGTCTTTGAATGGAAGGCAGCTGGCGGCTAGATCACCAACTACGTCAGGATGGACGTCGAAGTTAAAATCTATACCAACTAGCTGCTTCCACTCCTTATCATCATCAGCCCAAACCCGCTTCTGGCGAAAGTGCCCACACCCAAGAAGCAGTTCCATAACTCACCATCCTATCGCTTCCATATAGAGGGTAGCGGCAGGGATTGTCGCTGTCGTCAGTGATTCTGCCATTGCAGCAGTGGTTGCGATGACTCCATACCTCCGCAGCTTATTATTGGCATAGTCATACTTCCAAACGAAGGTGCCTCCAGAATCTGAATCGACTGGATGCAGGTAATCAACTGACTTAGCCATACCAAACTTTGCAGCTGCTGGCATTGGAACTCCAGCGCCATAGGTTAATGATCCATCTCCAAAGGCGATCTTGACGAGATTCCTTCTTTCAGCACCTGGAGATCCTCGGACCAATTGATTCTTAATGATCGTCACAGTGACATCTGTCGAAGCAATATCAGCCATCTTTCTTCTCCTTAGCCAATCCTGGCGTTTATTCCCTAATCCTAGGGTGTTCGTCGGGCTGGAGACCTAGCTCCTCAGCCGTCTTAATGTTAGTATTTTGCTTTGTCCACGGGCGCTTTTGGTAGGGCAATGGAGTTTCAAGTGTCAGGTCATACACCTTCAAGTGCCTGAGATTGAGATTTACTATTCTCAATTCCAGCTGCGGATTCTCATGGAAGAAATTCAGGTCCTCTCCACCAAAGACACCTTCCTCATGAAATTTATAGTCAAGAGGAAGATCACCATAGTAGAAACCTAATCCTCCATTGTCCACCCTTGTAAAAGGAGCCATAGCGACAACTTCATCAGGCCGTAATAAATCTCCATTCGCTCTGGCAACTGCTACATAGCCATCTCTGGTCCTGTAAGGTGAGACGAAATTCCACCCAAACTTATCAGCAGTATCTATCGCTATTGCTAGCTGTTGCTGCTGATCAGCCTTGAGTAGAATGTCATCATCTATCAGGAATCCCCTAATGACAGGCATTTTATAGCCGTCTCTTAGATTCCTAAAAACCCCTGCCCTCACAAAAGCATACCCATGAGACTGAAATTGACAGTAAACAGGTGATCTCTTCATCGTGTAGAGAGTATTCCAGAGGGTTACGATGGTCTCAGCCACGGCCCCCTGGAAATCTCTAGTTGCACAAACCACTGGTACTTCAATTTCGCCCTTGTCGTTGATCGGTTGAGTTGGCAAAGCCATTACTGAACCCTCCCAGGGTGTTTCCCGTTAGAGTGATAATTAGACGTTAGGCGCGACGTTGTAGCGATTCTTCAGTCGAAACTGAATCTTCGTCATCGCGTCTACAGTCTCCTGAGCCTCAACTTTATCCTCTGCGCTAGCATAAGGATCATTGAGGATCTCATGCATCTTGTTGATTTGCTCCTGGGTGTGGTTGACTACCTTCTGCCAGTGATCGGCGCGCTTAGCCTTCGCTGCATCAGCCTGGCTAGCCGCTACTTTGTCAGGGGCATGAGGAGCAGCAGCTCCAACCCCTGGGTCTTTTGCATCTGCCATAGTTACCTCCTTCTTTCTAATCTAATCTCGTCAGTAATTAAGCGTTATTGGCTCTCGTCAATACGCCCTCGTTATAGACGTTCGTGCTCTTGTATCCCTTACCAGCACACCTGCAAACCACAAAAGGCACAAGGTCACCAGTTGCAGAACCAGCAGTCGTCGAACCACGCATCCTGATGATCTCACCTTGCGCGATGAAGTGGGATGGAGTCCCTGCCATACGCTTAGAGAGAATTGATCCAGCTGCAAAAGCGAAGGTTGTCGCTGCGGCTACTGTTCCACCACCTGGATTTCCGTCGCCAGCGTAGAAGCCATTGGAGTTGTTACAAGCAACTAATCGCTCAATAACTGTCTCGTTACCAGCCGCGTCAACTTTCGCTAATACATAGCCAGTTGCCGTAGTGATGGTATTGCCAAGTGTTACCGCGATCAGAACTCCAAACTCCTCAATGTCAAGATCACAAGGGGCCACGTACTCAACTTTACCAGTTGATGTAGCTTCCTCAGCGATCGAGTTCGCCGCTGTGGTGAGTGGGTTAGGGATGAACATATGATTGTCACTAAAACTCATATCACTTTCTCCTTTCCTAGACAACCTCAACTATTAGGCAGAGGTGTATCTAATGATGTGTTCCTCACCGTCGGTAACGTAGTCCCACGGCTTCTTGAAACCAAGAATGGCATACCAAGCTAGACCTTTATCACGGCCGTACTTGACCGCGAGCTTGTAGCGCAATTCTTCTTTTAGAGCGACGCCCTCGATGATGCTATCATCACCAATCAGCAATGCCTCGCCAATGGAGTTAGTTCCCTTAGCGTTACTCAGCGCGCTGCTGTTGTCACAGATGACGAAGCGGCAGTTGTAAACCGTTTCCTCCATGATCTCGCCATTGAGGAGCTTGCGTGGATAGCTAAATTTCGCTGCTTCCTGAAATTCAGGATCATCGAAAAGCCCACGCTTGGCCTTGACCGAGAGGATAACGACATACTTGCCATCTGGGAACTTCGGGATGATCTTGCCAGTGTTGCCGGAACCAAAGATTCCCATCTCAGCTGCATCCACCATTTCCTTCAAGTGGAAATAGTTAAAGTTGGTGGTAGCAGTTGTGGAAGCAGTTCCATCAACGTCCCAGGTCTGAGTTGCCGCGCCAGTCGCAATGTAACACAGTTTGGAGGTTTTCATCTCCGTTGCGACTGCCTCATCAAGGACCTTCTTCTGGTCATTCATGATGACCTTCTGAACGGGCTGATTAGGATTAAACTCGCTCAGAGTTTCTAACTTGCCAGTCCAGGGAATCGAGTTACCGTACTCAGTAACTTGAAGATTGTCCTTGGTGATTGAAAACTTAGTCTCAGGAATATCCTGAAACTCGCCAATCTGACCACCTTGAGTCTCAGCCATCGACACCTTATCGAAGTCGATGCTTTCACCCCGCTGTTTTCCGAAGCCTGGCTCAGGCCGTGTGAATTGCCTGAACACATATTGACTCGTATTAACGTAGCGGAGTTTAGAGCTCAAGGGCTTGTTGGCGAAGTGGCCACCATCAGTGGCTATCGTCCAATTTTGCCCTGCCATAAGCTTTTACTCCTTTGAGATCACTTAGTCTTGATCCCAAAGCGAGCGGAGATATCGTTATTCCTTTCAGCGATATAATCTATGAGTTCTTGTTCCTCTGGGTCAACCTGGTTAGGTGGTGAGCCACCGCCTGGAAACCCTGGAGGAACGCCTCCTGGTCCGCCCCCTCTGG